>ENA-OPYU01000316-OPYU01000316.1-human-gut-metagenome-genome-assembly--contig:-NODE-316-length-19385-cov-2.574618_pt1 | contig 19385 bp, 30 predicted proteins | sample MGYA00242637_ERZ504482 | MGnify/ENA primary metagenome ERZ504482 (study PRJEB26092, sample SAMD00036237) | human gut metagenome | host: Homo sapiens | study: EMG produced TPA metagenomics assembly of... | reverse complement strand
AAGGGTGAAATTATCAAAAGGTCAAAGAAGAGCAGCTCTTGTCTGTATTAAGAGAAGAACTTTGAATTGGAACGAATAGAAGGATGGCAGATGATACATGGGAAAATTATTTTTGATGTATTCCGACATTAAAGTAAATAAAGAATATGAGAATCTTTCAGAGAAGTGGAAGTGATGAAAGTCACGACCACTTCTCTGAGAGATTTTTATACGGGTACATATATGCAGCACCCATCTGATTGCAAAGCGGTCTGTCTGCAAGATGGAAGAGATGATCCCGGGAAACAATTATTTGGACATACACAGATTCAGGTTGAGGTGGTAGAGACCTATCAGCTTTCGGAGCTTTATACACCGGAAAATCTTCTGCGAGAGTATCGGGATAGTATTTTATATGAACTTCAGCGACAGAGTATGTTAGAGTACAATATGTTTCAAAATGCAGTGTGTACATTTGAGGACACACAGACTCTTTGCATTGAGATGACAGATTCCATTGTGGCAGAAGGGAAAAAAGATGCGATTGTAGGAACCATTGACCGGATTTTTAACGAGCGGTGTCAGGTTCCGACGAAGATTAAAGTATTGTATCGGGAGCCGCAAGAAAGTAAGAATAAGAAACACGGAGAAATTCGGATTCAGCAGGAAGTAGATGCAATTCTGGAGCAGAATGCAAGCCTTCATGAGGAAAAGATCGCTCAGAAGAAGGAAAAGACAGAAGGAGTAAAGAAGAAGGAAAGTGTTCCGAAACAGGAGAAAGCACCTGTAGAACCGAAGAAAAAGGAATTTCCAAAGAGGGAATTTCAGAAAAAGGAATTTTACCGCTCTCCGAAGCGGTCTGACAATCCGGATGTACTATATGGAAGGGATTTTGAGGACGAGGCAATTCCGCTTTCCGATGTGGTCGGAGAGATGGGAGAGATTACGATCCGCGGAAAGATTTTGAAGCTGGAGACGAGAGAGATCCGAAATGAGAAGACGATTGTCATGTTTGCAATCACAGATTTCACGGATACGATCATGGTAAAGATGTTCACGAGAAATGAACAGCTTCCTGAGATTCTCGCAGGAATCAAAAAAGGCGCATTTTTTGAAGATCAAAGGAGTGACGACGATTGATAAGTTTGATGGAGAGCTGACGATCGGTTCCGTTGTGGGTATCCGTAAGATCAGTGACTTTACGACGACGAGGAAGGATACCAGCCCAGAGAAGCGTGTGGAGCTTCATTGCCACACGAAAATGAGTGATATGGACGGAGTATCTGAGGCGCAGGCGCTTGTGGCGAGGGCACATGACTGGGGACATCAGGCGATCGCCATTACGGACCATGGCGTAGTGCAGGCCTTCCCGGATGCCAATCATTATGTGGAACGACTTGACAAGGAGGATCCATTTAAGATCATATATGGGGTGGAAGCATATCTTGTAGATGACTTGACAGAGATCGCCGTTAACGAACAGGGGCAGACACTGGATGACACGTTTGTTGTATTTGATATTGAGACAACCGGATTCAGCGCGGCGGAAGACCGGATCATAGAGATCGGGGCGGTTAAAATCACGGACGGGGCGATCGTGGATCGATTCAGTACGTTTGTCAATCCGGAGGTTCCAATCCCGTTTGAGATTCAGCAGCTCACGCACATTACAGATGACATGGTACTGGAGGCTCCAAAGATTGAGGAGGCACTTCCGGCATTTCTTGATTTTGTCGGTGAGTCTGCGCTTGTGGCGCACAATGCAGGATTTGATGTGGGATTTATTGAACAGAACTGTGTCAGACTTGGAAGAAGCCGGACATTTACCTCGGTGGATACTGTGGGACTTGCCCGTGTACTGCTTCCAACATTGTCCAAATATAAGTTGAATATTGTGGCGAAGGCATTAAACATTTCCCTGGAAAATCATCACCGTGCTGTGGACGATGCGGCAGCGACGGCGGAAATCTATGTGAAATTTATTGAGATGTTAAAGGAACGAGGGATGACGACTTTAAAAGAAGTCAATGCATTTGGGGATATGAACCCGGATGCGATCAAGAAAATGCCGACTTACCATGCGATCATTCTTGCAAAGAATGAAGTGGGAAGAGTGAATCTGTATACACTTGTTTCCCTCTCACACTTAAAATATTTTGCGAGACGTCCGCGAATTCCAAAAAGCGAATTCAACAAGTACCGGGAAGGGCTGATCCTTGGAAGTGCCTGCGAGGCGGGCGAAGTATATCGGGCGCTTTTGGATGGGAAATCGGAAGAGACAATCGCAAAGATCGTAGATTATTACGATTATCTGGAAATCCAGCCGATCGGCAACAACGCATTTATGATCGCCAGTGAGAAGCAGAGAAATATTAAGAGTGAGGAAGATCTAAAGAACATGAACAGGAGGATTGTACAGCTTGGAGAGAAATTTCAAAAGCCAGTTGTCGCAACCTGTGATGTGCATTTTATGGATCCGGACAGTGAGGTTTATCGAAGGATCATTATGACCGGAAAAGGATTTTCTGATGCGGACAGCCAGCCGCCGCTGTATCTTCGGACAACGGAGGAGATGCTGGAAGAATTTTCTTATCTCGGATCTAAGAAGGCGGAGGAAGTCGTGATCACGAATACAAATAAGATCGCCGATTCCATCGAGCGGATTTCCCCGGTGAGGCCCGATAAGTGTCCTCCGGTCATTGAAGATTCGGACCAGACACTGAGGAATATCTGTTATGATAAGGCGCATAGTATGTACGGGGAAGAACTTCCGGAGATCGTTGTAGAACGTCTTGAGAGGGAATTGAACTCCATTATTTCCAATGGATTTGCCGTGATGTACATTATTGCGCAGAAGCTGGTGTGGAAATCAAACGAGGATGGATATCTTGTTGGCTCCAGAGGTTCTGTCGGTTCTTCTTTCGTGGCGACGATGGCGGGAATTACCGAGGTAAACCCGCTCAGCCCGCATTATTACTGTACCAACTGTCATTACAGTGATTTTGAGTCGGAGGAAGTGCGTGCATTTGCCGGAGGATGTGGATGGGATATGCCGGATAAAGTATGCCCGAACTGTGGACAACCGCTTGTCAAAGATGGATTTGATATTCCGTTTGAGACATTCCTTGGATTTAAGGGAAATAAAGAGCCCGATATCGACTTGAATTTCTCGGGAGATTATCAGAGTAATGCACATAAGTATACCGAGGTCATCTTCGGAGAAGGGCAGACGTACCGCGCCGGGACAATCGGAACGTTGGCGGAAAAAATCGGCGTTCGGATTTGTAAAAAATTATTATGAGGAGCATGGAAGCAGAAAGCGAAAGTGTGAGATTGAGCGGATCGTGGAAGGGTGTACCGGGATCCGGCGGAGCACCGGGCAGCATCCGGGAGGAATCATCGTACTGCCTCACGGGGAGAATATCAATTCCTTCACACCGGTGCAGCATCCGGCAAATGATATGACGACAGACATTATCACGACACATTTTGACTATCATTCGATCGACCATAACTTGCTGAAGCTTGATATTCTCGGGCACGATGATCCGACGATGATCAAGATGCTGGAGGAACTTGTGGAGCAGCTGACCGGAAAGCCGTTTAAGGCGACAGAGATTCCTTTGGATGACCCGGGAGTGATGCAGCTTTTTGCGGATACAGGGTCTCTTGGGATCAAGCCTTCGGATATCGGAGGATGTCCGGTGGGATGTCTTGGAATCCCGGAGTTTGGGACTGATTTCGTTATCCAGATGGTTGTGGATACAAAGCCAAAGACGTTGTCTGACCTAATCCGTATTTCTGGTTTATCACATGGTACGGATGTATGGCTGAATAATGCACAGACGTTGATCCAGGAGGGAAAAGCGACGATTTCTACAGCTATCTGTACTCGTGATGACATTATGACGTATCTGATCAATACTGGAATGGAAAGTGAGCTGTCCTTTACGATCATGGAGAGTGTCCGTAAGGGAAAAGGGCTGAAGCCGGAATGGGAAGATGCGATGAAGGCGGCGGGCGTTCCCGACTGGTATATCTGGTCATGTAAGAAGATCAAATATATGTTCCCGAAAGCCCATGCAGCGGCCTATGTCATGATGGCATACCGGATTGCCTACTGCAAAGTCAATTATCCGCTGGCATATTATGCGGCATATTTTAGTATCCGTGCATCTGCATTTTCCTATGAATTGATGTGTCAGGGCAAGGAAAAACTGGAGTTTTATCTCCGGGACTACAAGAACCGTTCGGATTCTCTGAGTAAAAAAGGATCAGGATACACTCAAAGATATGCGGATCGTGCAGGAGATGTATGCGAGAGGATATGAATTTCTTCCGCTTGACATTTATCGGGCGAAGGCGACAAAATTTCAGATCATTGACGGCAAATTGATGCCGCCGCTTTCCAGCATCGAAGGAATGGGCGATAAGGCGGCGGAAGCAGTGGAGATGGCAGCAGAAGATGGACCATATCTTTCGAGAGATGATTTTAGACAGCGGACGAAGGTTAGTAAAACTGTCATTGACTTTATGGCGGATCTTGGGATGTTTGGCGATCTGCCGGAAACGAATCAGCTGTCACTGTTTGATCTGTAAAAGATTAAACAAATAGGGACTTTCCCTTTTAGGGGAAGTGTGCTATGATAAGAAATATCGGTAAGCGGTTTTTTTCGCCGCTTACCATTTCAAGTAGAATTTCAAAAGAGAAAATGAATCATGAAAACATTCTTGTTTTCCCGGCTGGATGATCTTTCCCGCCGTTATTCCAAACAGTAGAACAAAAGAAAAGTAAAAGAAAGAGAATGGAGACTGATCGCTTTTGTAAAAAGCATTAAGCCTGACGTGATCTGTATGGTGGACAACTGCTACGGTGAAATTTGTGGATACCGTAGAACCAAGTGATGTGGGAGCAGATATGATCGTGGGTTCTCTGATTGAAAAAATCCGGGAGGCGGTCTTGCTCCTATCGGCGGATATATCGCAGGAACAAAGGAATGTGTGGAAAACGCAGCCAGCAGAATGACCTGCCCGGGACTTGGCATGGAGGTAGGCGCTTCTCTGGGTGTGAACCGTTCCTTCTATCAGGGCTTTTTCCTGGCTCCTATGGTGACAAAGGGTGCTTTAAAGGGAGCTGTTTTTGCCGCAAACATTTACGAAAAAGCTGGGCTTCCCTGTGATTCCAAACGGACAGGAACCAAGACAGGATATCATCCAGGCTGTGACTTTGGGCGAATCGGAGCGTGTGGTTGCCTTTTGTAAGGGAATCCAGGCTGCCGCACCGGTGGATTCCTATGTGGACCCGGAGCCCTGGGATATGCCGGGCTATGACAGTCAGGTGATTATGGCCGCAGGAGCCTTTGTTCAGGGCTCTTCCATTGAGCTTTCGGCAGACGGTCCTATGAAGCCTCCTTATGCAGTTTACTTCCAGGGAGGACTGACCTGGGAGCATGCGAAGCTTGGAATCCTGATGTCTGTACAGAAGCTTCTGGACAAACATCTGATCACACTTCCATGATTTTACAGGATTGCAGATAACACCAGTCAGGGAGGTATTTATGAAAGAAAATCAGCCTGCCAAAAAAGTAAAAAAAGCCTGTGGACCCGTCCCGTTCTCTGATCGTGATTGGCGGAGGCGCCGCAGGACTGATGGCTGCCGTTCAGGCTGCAAAAAACGGGAGTCTTTGTCACCCTTCTGGAGCACAATGGAAAAAACAGGCCGGAAAAATTGCAGTAACCGGAAACGGAAGATGCAATCTTACTAATCTGGATCAGTACGAAGGAGCATACAGAGGGAACCCATCCGGAAATTTGTCAGAGAAACCTTTGAACAGTTTTCTGTAAAAGACACCCTTGAATTTTTTTGAGGAAATCGGGATTCTGACAACGGAACGAAAAGGCTGGCTGTATCCCAGAAGCGGGCAGGCAAAATGTGTTCCCGAGCTTCTGGAAATGAAAGCCCGAAGCCTGAAAGTAAAGATTAAAACCCTGGAACATGTAAAAAAGATACTTTTTTTCGGACAATCTCTGGAATGTACAGACAGAAACCTGGACTTATCAGGGGGGCGCGGTGATTCTTGCTGGAGGCTCCAAAGCCTCTGCAGTTGCAGGCGCAGATGGAAGCTGCTATGCTCTTGCCAGTGAACTGGGGCATCAGATCATAAAGCCTATTCCGGCGCTGACAGGACTGAAATGTCAGAACAGCAGTCTTTCTCTGTGGGCAGGCGTCCGTACAGAAGCGGCAGTTCAGCTTTTTATTAACGGAAGTCCGTCAGGAAAGGAAACAGGAGAGGTTCAGCTTACTGAGTATGGAATTTCAGGAATCCCTGTTTTTTCAGCTGAGCAGGTATGCAGCCCGGGCTCTGGCAGAGAAAAAACAGGTTCAGCTTTCCGTGAACTTTCTGCCTGAATACACAGAAGAAACACTGAAGCGGCATTATGAAAAAAGAAAGAACTCTGATCCCTATAAAACTGAAGAATGAGCTTTTGCAGGCCTTCTTCGGACTAGGCTGTACGACTTCTGATGAAGCAGAAGGATCTCCTGAGATCTGCTGTGGACTTTAAACTTACCGTAAAGGATTCTCTGGGCTTTGATCTGGCTCAGGTGTGCTCCGGGGGAGTCGCTACCGATGAAATAAATCCTTCAACTCTGGAATCCAGACTTCACAGAGGTCTTTATTTTGCAGGGGAACTTCTTGATATTGACGGAGCATGCGGAGGCTATAACCTTCAGTGGGCATGGTCCAGCGGAGCCGTGGCCGGAATCCACGGAGCAAAGGAGCTTATATGATACAGATCAGCCAGCTGAAGCTTCCGATCAGTCATACGGAAGCAGACCTGAGACAGAAGATTAAAAAACCTCTCCGCTACGGTGAAACTTTATTTTCTTATGAAATTATCCGGCAGTCTCTGGATGCCCGCCATAAAGAGGATAAAAAATTTCGTATATACTGTGCATGTGAAAGCTGAAAATGAGAAAAAAATTCCTCAAAAATGTTCACGGTAATAATGTTATGTCAACTAACGAGAGGCATTATTCTTTTCCGAAACCGGGCGATCAGCCCCTGGAAACCAGACCTGTCATCGTTGGAAGCGGCCCTGCCGGGCTTTTCTGCGCCTGGTATCTTGCCAGAGCCGGCTATCGTCCTCTGGTTCTGGAACGGGGAGAAGAGGCAGATAAAAGAATGGAGACTGTAAACCGGTTCTGGAAAAACGGTGTTCTTGATCCGGAATCCAATGTTCAGTTCGGAGAGGGAGGCGCAGGTACCTTTTCAGACGGAAAGCTGAACACTCTTGTAAAAGATTCCTCCGGAAGAAACCGAGAAGTTCTGAAGCGCTTCACAGAAGCAGGCGCTGATCCGGAAATCCTTTATCAGCAGAAGCCTCATCTTGGCACAGACGTACTTGTAAACATCGTTCAGACTATGAGACGCCAGATTGAAGAAATGGGAGGAACCTTCCGGTTCCGTTCCAAAGTAACGGATCTTTATACAGAAAACGGAAAGCTGAAGGCAGTGGAGATCAACCATACAGAGCAGGTTCCGGCTCAGGTATGTGTCCTGGCTGTAGGGCACAGCGCAAGGGATACCTTTTTTATGCTGAAGGACAGGGGACTTGCCATGGAGCCCAAAGCCTTTGCAGTGGGACTTCGCATCGAACATCCTCAGTCCATGATCAATCAGGATCTTTATGGAGAACCGGAAAATAAAATCCTTGGTTCTGCAAGCTATAAGGTGACCCACACCTGTGAAAACGGCAGAGGCGTATACTCTTTCTGTATGTGTCCGGGTGGCTATGTGGTAAATGCCTCCTCTGAACCTGGGCGGCTGGCTGTTAATGGTATGAGTTATCAAAACGGGATTCCCAAAATGCCAACAGCGCTTTGATTGTTTCTGTGACTCCGGATGATTTTCCGGAGGATGGAGTGCTGGCAGGTGTAGAATTTCAGCGAAAATTGGAAGAGGTGGCTTTTGCACTTGGAAAAGGGAAAATTCCGGTACAGCGATATGCGGACTTCTGTCTTAACAAGGAGACGAAAGAATTTGGCGCAGTGAAGCCCTGTATGAAGGGGGGCTATACCATGGCAAATGTAAGAACCTTGCTGCCGGAGACTCTGAATGAGACATTGATAGAGGGGATTGAGTCGTTTAATCGCATGATTCCGGGATTTTCACAGCCGGATATGCTGTTAAGTGGCATTGAAAGCAGAACCTCTTCTCCTGTACGGATTGTAAGAAATGAGCAGTTTCAGTCTTCGACAGCCGGAATCTATCCATGTGGAGAGGGTGCAGGCTATGCGGGAGGAATCACTTCTGCTGCCATGGATGGACTAAGAGTAGGAGAGGCAATAACGAAAAATTTTATAAATTCCCTCTGAAGCATATACATCGTTTTTAATCTGTGCTACAATGAACCTGCGAACGCCGCAAAATGCTGAAGAGAGCATTAGGTTTTCATGACAGAATTTAAAACCATGAAAGAACTGCCGGAACATGACCGGCCTTACGAAAAATGTGTCCGTCTCGGACCTCAGGCACTTACAGATCCGGAACTTTTAGCAGTAGTATTAAGAACCGGTACCAGAGGAAGCACTTCTGTGGAAATGGCAGAAGAGGTATTGAATCTGTCCAGAGACAGGGAAGGACTTCTGGGACTGCATCAGTTGAGTCTGACCCAGCTTCAATCCATAAAAGGAATCGGGAAGGTAAAAGCAGTACAACTAAAGTGTATTGGTGAGCTTTCTAAACGAATCGCCAGAAAAAGCGCCAAAAGGGGACTTTCTCTCAACCATCCTCAGACCATTGCAGATTATTATATGGAGCAGTTGCGTCATGAAGAACAGGAACAGCTTTTTTGTATGATGCTGGATACGAAAAATCACCTCCTTGGGGAGGAGATGATTTTTAAAGGTACGGTAAACAGTTCCCCTGGTAAGTCCAAGGGAGATTTTTCTGTCGGCTGTTTCTTACCATGCTGTAGGGATTCTTCTGATACATAATCATCCAAGCGGAGATCCTTCTCCCAGTGAGGCTGATTTGGATTTTACCCAGCGGATAAAAGACGCAGGGGAACTTATTGGAATCCCTCTTTTGGATCATATTATTATCGGGGACTGCAAATATCTGAGTTTTCGTCAGGAGGGGATTTTTTAGCAGATAGAAAGTCTGTCTGTTAAGCAGTAAGATAGATAAGGGGAGCATTCACATGCCATTTCATAAGACCTTTGGAATAGACCTGGGTACCAGTACTGTGAAAATTTATTCACAGGAACAGGATACTATGATAACAGAAAAAAATTATGATTGCTATCCGCAACCAGAATCAGGTTCTGGCGGTGGGAAACGAAGCATATGGAATGTACGAAAAGAATCCATCCAATGTTTCTGTGATTTCGCCTATGGCCTTTGGCAAAATCGCAGATGTCACTCATACAGAGATGGTTTTACAGGCTTTGCTGGAAAAGAGCAGCGCCGGAGGAAAATTCGGCAATACGCTGTATCTGGCAGTTCCTTCTGATTTGTCAGAAATTGAACAGAGAGCCTATTATACCATTGGAAAACTTCCAACCGGAAAAAAGCAAAATTTTATATGGTGAACAAGACCATCGCAGATGCGGTGGCTCTTGGTATCCCCATAACCCATACCAAAGGTTCCATGATTGTCAACATTGGAGCGCAAAGTACAGAAATTTCCGTGATTGAAGGCGGAAAAGTAGTTTTGAGTAAAATTGTGGAACTGGGAGGGAAACAGTTAAATGAAGCGATTGTCAATGAAGTCCGTAAGCAATATAATCTTCATATTGGCAACAGGACAGCCAGAAGGCTGAAATTTTCTCTGGCTTATTTAAAGGAAGATATCAGGGAAGCCAGAAAGGTTGTGGGAATTGACAGTCTTTCCGGGTTGCCAAGAGAAGGAATTATTCCTTCTGATATGATTTATGCTACAATTTGCCGGTCATTCAAGATTGCGAAGAAATCCAGTTTTCCTGGAACGGACGCCTCCGCAGATGATGCACAACATTACCGACCAGGGAATCTTCCTGGCAGGAGGAACCACCAGAATACCGGATATGGACTGGTTTATCAGCCAGGCAACCGGGCAGAGAGTCCGGCTGTCCAGTTATTATGAATTGTGTACCATTTTGTGGTCTGAAAAGGAAATTATCGGGAACAAGACCCTGCAGAAATGGGTGAAGTGACCACCTGTTTTCAGGAAAGTGAGGAAACAAAGAAAGGCTGAGGGTTTAAACAAATGCAAAAAAAGCATAATTGGACGTTTAAGAGCAAACATGTATTTGCTGCTATGATTTTAGTTTGTATTAGTTTGATGACTTTTTGCAGCAGCCGTGAAAAATTTCCTGTGGATGCAGTAAGAACAGCAGCAGGCTATATCATTGTTCCGTTTCAGAAAGGTATTAATGCGGTGGGAACTGCCCTGGACGGAGCAACAGCAGGTCTTCAGGATAAACAAAAATTAGTAAAGAAAGAAAAAACTTCAGGAAAAGGTAGATGAACTGACCGCGGAAAATAGCCGTCTGACACAGAGCATCAGTGAACTGGAACGCCTGCAGGAGCTTTATCAGCTGGATCAGGATTACAGCCAGTATGATAAAGTTGCAGCCAATGTGATTTCCATGGATACGGGAAACTGGTTTGCAAACTTTACCATTAATAAGGGTACCAAAGACGGGGTACAGAAGGATTGCAATGTGATTGCAGGAAGTGGTCTGGTAGGAATTGTTACAGAGGCGGGAAGCAACTGGGCAACCGTCCGTTCCATTATTGATGATACCAGCAATGTCAGTGCCATGACCATGAGTACTTCAGACCGCTGCATTGTGGCAGGGGATTTACGTTTGATAGACGAAGGAAAACTTCAGTTTATTCATTTAAAGGACAAAGATGATAAGATACAGGAAGGCGAAAAAATCGTTACTTCAGATGTGAGTGAAAAATTCCTTCCGGGTATTCTCATTGGATACGTCAGTGAAATCAAAGAAGACCCTAATAATCTGACAAAAACAGGAACACTGACTCCGGCAGTGGATTTTGAGCATTTAAGTGAAGTTCTGGTTATCAAGGAACTGAAGCAGCAGAAAGGGGATTCTTAAATGAAGTTAAAATACAGAGCTGCCATAGCTGCTATGATTCTGGCCTGTTTTATTTTACAAAGCACGGTGTTTCAGGCTTTTGCCATAGGATCCATTGTCCCGAATCTGTTGCTGATTCTTACGGTTTCCTTTGGATTTATGAGAGGAAAAAAATGACGGGGTTATGGATTGGATTTTTCCAGCGGGATTTTAATGGACATTTTTTGATGGATATCTGCTGGGATTTTATGGGCTGATTTACCTGTGTACCGGCTATGTGGCAGGATGCTGCTGTAAAATCTTTTACGGAGAGGAAATCCGAGTACCTTTGCTGATTGTGGCAGGTGGTGATTTGCTCTATGGTGTTATGGTTTATGGAATTCAGTACCTTATGCGGGGCAGAATTGATTTTTTCTATTATCTTGGCAGAATCATGATTCCGGAAATGATTTATACCGTGCTGGTTATTGTGGTGGTTTATAAGCTGCTGTTTTTGCTAAATAAGAAACTGACAGAACTGGAAATGAAAGAGAGAGATTCCACTTGGTTAAGAAAATAAAAAGAATTTTAAAAAAAATTCAGATTAAAAATGAACAACCGTACTTGTTTTGGTGTTTGGGGTTATGTTTGTGATATTGATTCAGCGGCTTTTTTTGCTCTTCAGATTCTTCACGGAGAGGAATATGCAGACAATTTCAATCTGAGCATTACCAAAGAGCGTACCCTGAAAGGCACCAGAGGAAACATTTTAGACCGGAATGGGAAACCTATGGCTTATAATCAGCTTTCCTATTCCATTATCCTGGAAGACAATGGAACTTATGATACTACCAGGGAAAAAAAAGTCTTACTTTGAATCATGTAGCTTACGAGCTTTTTTACATATTTTGAAAAGAAATAATGAAACAACGGATATTACCTTTCACATTGTTTTGCAGGAAGACGGAACCTATGCGTATGATGCAGAAGGATTTACAAGAAACCGTTTTATAGCAGATATTTATGGTGAAGCATATATTGATAAGCTAAAAGAAGAACAGCTAAACGCTTCAGCAGAAGAACTTATGGAATACATGTGCAGTGAAGAACGGTTTGCACTGGTGAATAAGGAAAAGCCGTATACAAAAGAAGAACTGAAAAGCCATGGACTTCCGGAAACTTTTACACCGGAAGAGACCCTGGAAATTGCAAAAATCCGTTATATTTTGTCAACCAACAGTTTTAAAAAATATGTTCCGGTAACCGTGGCAACCAATGTCAGTGAAGAGACTGTGGCAGAAGTCATGGAGCGTAAAGATGAGCTGCAGGGCGTGGATATTACGGAAGATTCTATTCGTGTGTATAATGAAGCAGAGAGCATGGCTCCCATTATCGGCTACACCGGAAAAGCAGATGCCAAGGAACTGGAAGATTTGAAAGAGCAGGGATACAAGGATTATTCTCTGGATGCGGTGATTGGAAAATCCGGGGTAGAGAAAACCATGGAGACCCAGCTCCAGGGTAAAAACGGTTCAGAAACGGTTTATGTAGATACCATGGGAAAGGTTCTGGATATTAATGAAGATTCCAGAAAAGAACCATCTTCCGGAAATGATGTATATCTCACCATTGATTCTGATTTGCAGCGCGTTGCCTATCATGTTTTGGAGCAGAAAAATTTGCCGGAATTCTGGCAGCGACCATTATCAATGCAAAGGACTTTAAGCTGGAAGGACTGGAAAACGGAACAGCAGATACTGCAAATGTCAGGACGCCTATTTATGATGTGTATAATGCCCTGATTGAAAATAATGTGCTGGATATTGAGCATTTTAAGGCAGAAGATGCCACAGAGTTAGAGAAAAAAGTGTATAGTCTGTTTCAGGAAAAGCAAAAAGAGGTTTTTGCGCAGATAAAAGAGGAACTCACCAAAGAAAATCCGGCAGTATACAAAGATTTTGCCAAAAGAGATGCAGGAATACCAGAGTTACCTGGTCAACGATTTCCTGATTTCGAAAACCGGGATTCTTTCCTCAGATAAAATTGATTCTACGGATCCTGTTTATGTGGAATGGAGCAAGGAAGAAAGCATCAGCCTGAAGGATTTCCTTACCTATGCGGCAGGTAAAAAACTGGATTGATATTTCAAAATTTTCTGCAAAAGGAGATTATCTGGATACCGCAGAAGTTTATGGTGCTCTTTCCGATTATCTTACAGAGGCTTTAAAAGACGATAATGGCTTTTTCCAAGCTGCTGTATAAATATATGCTTCATTCAGATATTATATCAGGAACGCAGCTTTGTCTTTTGTTATATGATCAGGGAGTTCTGGAACCAGATGCAGCCACCTACGAGGCTCTGGAATCAGGAACCAAACGCGCCTATGACTTTATGATTCAGAAGATTACTTCTCTGGAGATTACGCCGGCGCAGCTTGCCCTGGACCCTTGTTCCGGCTCTGTGGTGATTACAGATGTGAATACAGGAGAGACCCTTGCATGTGTTACTTATCCGGGTTATGATAATAACCGTTTGGCTAATAATATGGATACCGAGTATTTTGCAAAGCTGAATCAGGATCTGTCCAGACCATTTTATAATAAAGCTACACAGCAGCTTACTGCGCCTGGTTCTACTTTTAAAGTAGTGACCGCAGTGGCAGGGATGGAAGAGGGGATTGTGACAGACGGATATTCCGTTCTATGTACCGGTAAGTTTGACAAAATAGCAGATGGACCAAACTGCTGGCTGCGTTCCGGTCATGGACGTATGAATGTGGTATCTGGTATTACAAATTCCTGTAACGTATTTATGGGACAGGTGGCCTATGATTTGGGTACGGATGATGAAGGAAAGTTTTCGAATAACCTTGGACTTCAGAAACTGGAAAGTATGCAACTATGTTTGGATTGACAGAAAAATCAGGATTAGAACTGTCAGAGGAAGCGCCGGAGTTTTCAGATGAAGATGCTATCCGAAGTGCCTTTGGGCAGGGTACGCATAATATGACAACTTCACAGCTTGCCAGATATGTCACTGCTATTGCGAGCCGGGGAACTAATTATCAGCTGTCCCTTTTTGATAAAGTAACAGATTCCGACGGAGAAATCATAGAAGATTATACTCCGGCAGTAAATGGAGATATGGATGTTTCTGACCACACCTGGGACCTGGTACACCAGGGTATGTTAGGTGTTGCAAAGAACAACGTATATCTTAGTCATTTAGGTGTTTCTGTTGCAGGTAAGACCGGTACAGCTCAGGAAGATATGAGCCGGCCCTCCCATGCCCCTTTTTTTGGTAGGATTCGCACCTTATGAAAATCCGGAAATCGGTGTGGCAGTCCGCATTGGAAATGGCTATGCCTCTGCCAATGCAGTAGAAGTAGCAAAAGATATCCTCCGCTATAAGTACAATCTTGCAGATGAATCAGAAATCGTTACTGGCACAGCTACGATGACTAGCCTGTACCAGTACCCGTACTGATTAAAAAGTACACAGGAGTAGGAAAAAAGAGATTGGAGGATCAGGTATGAGTGAAAATTATTGTGGTAACATCAGGAAAGGGCGGTGTAGGGAAAACCACCGTGACAGCCAATATTGGTCTTGGTCTGGCAAAGCTGAACAAGAAAGTGGTTGTGGTGGATACGGATATCGGGCTTCGTAATCTGGATGTGGTTCTGGGACTGGAAAACCGGATTGTGTACAACCTCATTGATGTGATTGAGGGAAGCTGCAGAATGAAGCAGGCGCTTATCCGGGACAAGCAGTGCGATACCCTGTATTTGCTTCCCTCTGCCCAGACAAAGGATAAAACAGCCATTACGCCGGAGCAGATGGTAAAGCTTACCCAGGATCTGGCAGAAGAGTTTGATTATATTATCCTGGATTGTCCAGCCGGAATTGAACAGGGCTTTAAAAATGCCATTGCAGGAGCTCACAGAGCCATTGTAGTGACCACGCCGGAGGTTTCCGCTATCCGTGATGCAGACCGTATTATCGGGCTTTTGCAGGCAAACGAAATGCCAAGAATTGAATTGATTATTAACCGGCTTCGCACAGATATGGTGAAGCGGGGAGAAATGATGTCTGTAGAGGACGTAACAGAAATTTTAGCGGTAGATCTTCTGGGGGCTGTACCAGATGATGAAGCAGTGGTGATTGCCACAAACCAGGGAGAACCCCTGTGCGGAAAGGATTCCCTGTCTGGAAAGGCTCTGGAAAATATTTGCCGCAGAATTGTGGGTGAGGAAGTTCCTCTTTTGGACTTTCACACAAAGAAAGGTGTATGGAAACGATTTACGGGCATGTTCCGAAAATAGAGAAGGAGGTTACAGGCTTTATGAGATTTTCTGGCAGACGATCCGGAAATATTGCAAAAGACCGTCTGAAGCTGCTTCTTACTTCTGAGCGGCTGGACTGTACTCCACAAATGATGACCATGCTGCAGAATGATGTGATACGGGCAGTAAATAAGTATTTTGCTGTGCGGGAGCGTAGTGTGGAACTGCGTTACCGGAAAGATACCGCTACCTTTACTGCCAAGATACCGCTGCAGACAGGCATCGAAAAATCGGCTCCTGGGATAAGCCTTTTAAGATAACAACAGAAATTGTTTATAACCATAAGAAAAAAGGTGTTTTCATGATTAGACAGTATAGATTACGGGATTATAATTTTAGATTAGTCATTGCATTGATTGCGCTGACTTCCATAGGGGTGCTGCTGGTGGGAAGTGCAGAACCGGCGCTTCAAAACCGACAGCTTGCAGGTATGATTTTAGGACTTGCAGTAATGCTTGTGGTCTCTCTTATGGATTTTAGCTGGATTTTGAATTTTAACTGGATTATGTATGCGGGAAATCTGGTGCTATTGCTTCTGGTTATTCTGTTTGGTACAGATGCAAATGGTGCAACCAGGTGGCTGAATATTGCTGGTATTCAGTTTCAGCCTACAGAACTTGCAAAAATCATTATTATCCTGTTTTTTGCTAAATTTTTTATGGACCATGAGGAGGATTTGAATACACTCCATACACTGGTGAAATCTGTCATCCTGATTGCCATTCCCCTGGTTCTGATTTTGAGCCAGCCGGACTTGAAAAATACCATTACAATTGCTATACTTTTTTGTATCTTGATTTATGTTGCAGGATTAAGTTATAAAGTAATTGGTGGCACATTGCTCATTGCAGTGCCTCTGGCAGTTATTTTTCTCTTTATTGTAGTTCAGCCGGATCAAAAGCTGATTAAGCCTTATCAGAGAGACCGTATTATGGCGTTTTTAAATTCTGAAGATGATGAATATTCGGATGACGTTCTTCAACAGAAAAACTCTGTTATGGCGATTGGTTCCGGCCAGCTTACAGGGAAAGGACTGAATAACAATGAAGTAGCTTCTGCAAACAAGGGAAACTTTGTTTCTGAGAACCAGACAGACTTTATTTTCTCTGTAGCAGGAGAAGAGCTGGGATTTATTGGCTGCACAGCAATTATTTTACTTTTACTTTTCATTACCTTTGAATGCATCCGAACCGGTATACGGGCAAAAGACCTGTCAGGACGGCTGATTTGCTGCGGAGTAGCGGCGGTCATTGGAGTACAGAGTTTTATTAATATTGCTGTTGTAACGAAAATCCTGCCAAATACAGGAACACCTCTGCCCTTTGTCAGCTATGGTCTGACCTCCATGGTCAGTCTGTATATTGGAATGGGTCTGGTGCTGAATGTGGGATTACAAAAATATAGAACATACAGGGAGGTAGAACCATCATGAACATTGGTTTAATCGCACACAACTCAAAGAAAAAATTAATGCAGAATTTCTGCATTGCCTATCGTAACATTTTGTCTCAGAATACCTTATATGCCACCGGAACTACAGGAAGACTCATTGAGGAGGCTTCCAATCTGACAGTGCATAAGTTTCTGGCAGGACATCTGGGAGGAGAACAGCAGCTTGGAGCCATGATTGAACAAAATGAAATGGATCTGGTGATCTACTTAAGAGAACCTCTGGCGCCGCAGAAACATGACCCGGATGTTAAACGTATTTTTATGCTGTGCGATACCCATAATATTCCTATGGCCACCAATCTGGCAACTGCCGAGATGATGATTCGTTCTTTGGGAAGAGGAGAGCTGGATTGGCGTGAAATGTACAAATAAAAAGTTAAGCACAAAGCAGAAGGAACTGCGTATCAGGAAAATTCGGAAAACCGTGTTTTTAATCCTGTTTTTTTCTCATTGCTCTTCTTTTGGGAACTTTAGCATTGCTTTTGTTTTCCCGTATGGGAACCCTGAGAGAACCCATGGCATATAACCGGAGTCTCAGAATGTCAGGAACAGTGGCAAAAGAAGGCGCTCTTTTGGAAGAAGGGATTGCCAGAAATCTTTGCGTGGGAGAGAGCAATACCCCAATGGATGGGATTGAAAGCCGTGAGGGAGAAGCTGCCGGTCTCTTTGACCTGCAGGACAAAGAAATTTTATTTTCCCAGAACCTTCATGAAAAAATTTCTCCTGGAAATGTGAATCAGCTTATGGCAGCGCTGACTGCGTATGAAGCGTTGAATCCGGAAGATTCTGTAACCATAGAACCGGATGATGTGGTAGGAAGAAGGCAGGGAACCTCCTGTGGTCTGGCTGCCGGGAATGTGGTGACGGTTCAGCAGCTTCTGAATGCTGTTCTGGTCTATTCTGCAGATGATGCCTGCTATGCTCTGGCAAGGGCTGCGGCAGGAGACAGAGAAGCTTTTGTGGAACAGATGAATCAGAAAGCCCAGGAGCTTGGTATGACCAATACGGTTTTTGCTAATGTAACAGGGGCAGAAGATGAGAATCAATATACAACGGTGTATGATCTGTATCTGTTGTTTCACCAATTACTGGAATACCCGGATTTGATTCATGCTATGGGGCTTACCAGCTATACAATGAACAGTACAAAGGCAAACGGAGATTTAAAACAGCAGCTTCTGGATACGGATAACCCGTACATGACAGGCAGTTTGTCCGTGCCAAAAGGAGTTACCGTTCTGGGAGGCAAATTTATGTCTGCAAAGGAACAGTATGCAACCGCCCTTCTGGTTCAGAACAACTACGGAGACGCATTTGTCCTGATTGTTTTTCGTGCAGACAGTGAGGAAACCATGAATACCAGAATCTGGGAAATGATGGAAAAAGTAAATTCTTAAAAATTACTATAAAATTTCAAATTCCTGTTGTATTTTTGAACGTTATGCACTATAATTAATTCAACGATAACCACGTTTTTAGTAAATATACATATTACGTGCGGCTAAGGAGGAAATTGCGATGGTTCAGTTAATTGTAGGAAAAAAAACGGTGAAGGAAAAACAAAGGTACTTTTAGACAAGGTAAATGCAGAAGTAAAACAGGCAAACGGAACATTAGTTTATCTGGATAAAAGCAGAAAACATATGTTTGAGTTAAATAACAAAGTACGTTTGATTGATATGTCTGAATATGATATTCAGAACAGCAGCGAGTTTGTAGGTTTTCTTTCCGGTATTGTGTCTCAGGACAATGACCTGGAGAAAATGTACCTGGATAGCTTCCTGAAAATTTCACGGGCAGAAGAAGATGAAATTGGTTCTGTTTTAGACCGTTTGGAGGCTATGGGAGAAAAGTATCAGGTTTCCTTTATAGTCAGCATCTCCATAGATGAAGCCGATTTACCAGAGCATATGAAAGATAAAGCTTTAGCATAAAAAATGAAACAAAAGAGGAAAGGCCGTCATACAGTTCCCTGTGTGGCGGCTTTTCCGGTTTAAAGGCGGCTGTCTGAAAATGATGTAATTCTTCCGAAAAGGCTGAGAAGATATAAACCACTGATACCTACCAGTGCATAGATGATGCGGGAAAGCCAGGTCATATCTCCAAATAAAAAGGTAACAAGATTAAAACGGAAGAACCCAATGAGCCCCCAGTTTACAGCTCCCACAATGGTCAGTACCAGAGCTGTATAGTCTAAAAATTTACTGTTCATACATGAAAACCTCCTTTTTCTTTTATAGGATTTCCAGAACCTTCTTTTTTATACAGGGATTGCAAAAAAGGGACTTATTTTTATACTTGTGATGCCAGGCTGAAAATGGTAAAATATAAGATAGTGCAGAAAGTATACGCATTGCAAAGGAGATTTATTTTGTCTGAAAGAAATCAGTTTTTTTCAAAGAAATTAAAAAGAACTTTTTACAGGATTAAAACGTCTGCTGACGTATAACATAGCAACCATTATGTTCGGCGCGCTGCTGCTGTACATGATTATTACCGTTGTTTTGTATGCCACATCGTCTCATGTAACCTCTTATCAGGT
>ENA-OPYU01000315-OPYU01000315.1-human-gut-metagenome-genome-assembly--contig:-NODE-315-length-19438-cov-5.707835_pt1 | contig 19438 bp, 18 predicted proteins | sample MGYA00242637_ERZ504482 | MGnify/ENA primary metagenome ERZ504482 (study PRJEB26092, sample SAMD00036237) | human gut metagenome | host: Homo sapiens | study: EMG produced TPA metagenomics assembly of... | reverse complement strand
CATTCAATGCCATCGCCTCTGCGAGGGTCCGGCTTTTCTGAGAACCATACTCCAGCTTCCCCATGATGGGAAATAATACAATGCTTCAATTCACTTCCCAGCTTTTTCCGGAAATCCCGGAATCTCTCTTATCGCATCATTCATCATCTCAACACCAATGATGATGTGCCCCAGAAGCTGTCCGTCATCCGTATAATCATTATCCGGAAATGCAGAAAGCTCTTTTGTCTTTCCAATATCGTGGCACATTGCCGCCGTATAAAGAAGATCTCTGTTCAAGATTTCATAGGTGTCCGCAAAATACCGACACATCTTCACAACACTTAACGTATGCTCCAGAAGTCCTCCTGCAAATCCGTGATGAACTGTTTTTGCCGCAGAATGTCCTTTAAACACGCGGATAAACTCCTCATCTTTCACAAAATAATATTCCAGCAACTGACGCAGCCACGTGTTGGAAATTCCACGGATAAATCCGAGCAGCTCTTCATACATACTGTCCACACTCTTCTCAGAAGTCGGCATATAATCCGCCGGATTGTATTCACCCTCTTCTGCTTTTCTGATCTGACGGATGTTCATCTGCAGACTTCCGTTATAACTTGTCACATCACCAAATACTTCGATGAAATCCTTCTCATCATACTCTGCGATCCCCTGAGAATTCGGATCCCATACTTTTCCATCCAGTGTTCCCGTCTTATCCTGTAAAATCAGATTGTCATAAGGCTTTCCGTTTCTTGTCTCCGCGGAACGTTTTCCTTTACACAGGTATACATTCCTGATTGTCTCGCCTTCATGTAAATCCTTGATATATCTCATAATAATTTTGTTTCCTCTCTATTTTTGCTATTCTTTACTCACGGCTGTCAAGTACCAGCTGAAACGAAATCTCCACGTATCCTCCTGCACCGAGACGTTTTCCCTGAATCCGGATCGTATCTCCCGCTTTACACTTCTGAAGTACCTTTTCATACTGAGCCATAGAGGCAATCTCCTCGCCGTCCACAGACTGGATTACATCACCGCTCTGGATTCCCGCTGCCATTGCCGGAGAGTTCGCCTGTATCTGGGTCACATACATTCCGGACGGCACCTGCTTTGATTCCGAAATATCACTGCTGACCGTCACTCCGTAAATCCCTGCATAGGGAACCGACTGACTGTTTAAAAGCAGTTCCATGATCGGTTTTAAATCAGAAATCCCATATGCATTGGCAGTATGACCCTGATTCTCTGTCCAGATCTCGGAATCAATGAGCCCGATGATCTCCCCGTCCAGATTACACAGAACACCGGAACTAAAATCCGCTGACGGAATATCTGTCGCCAGAACGCTGAATGTATGATCCGGAATTGCTTTTTCGTGTGCATTAGAACTGATCATACCATATCCTGTTCCATCTGAATATCCAAATGTATCTCCAAGGGCGATCACCGGATCTCCCTCTGCCACTATATTTGAATTTCCGAGAGCCGCTGTTTTTATCTCATCCCACGTGCTTTCAGAAATCAGGTTTCTTCTGACACCAAACACCGCCAGATGACTGTTTTTATCCTGCTTTTTCAGCGATGCTTCACAGGTGCTGCCATCTGAAAACTGCACATTCCAGACAGTGGATTCCCCGCAGACAGAATTGTTGCTGAGGATCAAAAGCTCCTGTCCATTGTCTGCTGCGATCAGCCCTGTACATCCCATATCTTCATCATTTACATCCTTTGTAAGATTCGCCGCATCCTGCTCACCCCTGACCGTGACCACACTTTTTGCGGCCTCTGCTGCAATCTGGTAAACACTCTGCATCATGGCTTCATAATCTTCTGCTCTCAGATTTTTTCTCCTGCGAATCCTGCTCCTGCGCCTCGTCTTCTTCCGGATGCGTCTCTTCACTGTCTTCCGGAATGGTCACAGTTTTCGGAGATCCCGGAAATAAGTTCTGTACCCACGGATTCAGGGCATAGAAACCCAGACAGGCAAACGCACCTACCACGATTCCGTAAACAGCCAGTTTCAGAAGCTGTTTTCTCACCTGTTTTCCGGTGATCGGTTCCGGCTTGATCGTCTCCTGCAGAAAAGAAAAACTATCCTCTTTTTGCTCTTCATTCAAGTCTTTGGGGGACTTTTCTTTTGGGTCTTCATTCCACGGCATAATTGCTAATCTCCTCTGCTGTATAGTATAACCGATTCCCCCGGATTGTTCAATATTTATCCTTTTCATTCCCCCACAAATAAGGTAAAATATAGCTGTGAGTTCGAATTATAAAAGGTGAAAGAATATGAATCAAAAAACATTGACAAAATTAGAATATTATAAAATCACTGCGCTTTTGGAGGAACAGGCTTCTTCCATGCGCGGAAAACAGCTTTGCCGCAAGCTGAAACCGATGACCGATCCGGAAAAGATCAACACTGCACAGGAGCAGACCGAAGCGGCATTTACACGGATCGTCAAAAAGGGACGCATCTCTTTTGGCAATGTATTCCCCAATCGGAGAGTCTTTAAAACGTCTGGAGATCGGCGGTGCACTTGGATGCGGAGAGCTTCTTCGCATCTGCAAAGTTTTACAGAATGCCGGAAAAGTAAAGCTTACGGACGTCACGACACACAGGAAGAGCTTTGTGACTGCCTGGATGTCTATTTTGAACAGCTGGAACCTCTGTTTCCTCTGACTGCCGAGATTGAGCGCTGTATTCAGGGGGAAGACGAGATCAGCGATGATGCCAGCAGCACATTAAAGAATATCCGCCGCAGCATCGGACACATCAACGATAAAGTTCATGCAACTCTGACAAATCTGGTGAACGGTTCTCTGCGCACCTATCTGCAGGATCCGATCATCACCATGCGCGGAGACCGCTACTGTGTTCCGGTCAAAGCCGAGTATCGCAGTCAGGTCAACGGGATGATCCACGATCAGTCCTCCACCGGTTCTACACTGTTTATCGAGCCGATGGCAGTCGTAAAACTGAACAACGACCTCAAAGAACTGTATGCGAAAGAACAGGAAGAAATTCAGGTCATCCTCGCCCGTCTCAGCGAAGAGACCGCGCAGTATATTGAAGAGCTCCGCACGGATTACCGTATTCTGACGGATCTTGATTTTATCTTTGCCCGCGGTGCACTGGCACTTTCTATGAATGCCAGCCGTCCGATCCTCAACACAGATGGACGCATTCACATCCGTGAGGGAAGACATCCTCTTCTGGATCCGAAAAAAAGTAGTTCCGATCACGGTTTCTCTGGGAGACGATTTTTCTCTTCTGATCATTACAGGACCAAATACCGGCGGAAAGACGGTATCTTTAAAAACCGTAGGACTTTTTACCCTGATGGGACAGTCCGGCCTTCACATTCCTGCCAGAGACCGTTCTGAACTGGCAGTGTTTAAACAGGTCTATGCAGATATCGGAGATGAGCAGAGCATTGAGCAGAGCTTGAGTACCTTCTCTTCTCATATGACAAATATTGTCTCTTTCCTGCATGATGTAGATGAGAATTCTCTGGTTCTGTTTGATGAGCTTGGAGCCGGAACGGATCCTACCGAAGGAGCCGCACTGGCCATCGCCATTCTCTCCTATCTGCACGGACGTGGAATCCGCACCATGGCTACCACTCATTACAGTGAATTAAAGGTTTACGCACTTTCCACTCCCGGAGTTGAGAATGCCTGCTGTGAGTTTGACGTAGAAAGTCTGCGCCCGACCTACCGCCTTCTGATCGGAATCCCGGGAAAGAGTAATGCATTTGCGATTTCCGGTAAGCTCGGCCTTCCGGATTATATCATCGAAGATGCCAAAACCAGACTTTCCGAACAGGATGTCTCATTTGAGGATCTGATCTCAGATCTGGAGACAAGCAAACGCACGATTGAAAAAGAACAGGAAGAGATTGCAGCATATAAAAAAGAAATCGAAGCACTGAAAAGTCAGGCGCAGCAAAAACAAGAACGCATCGAGGAACAAAGAGAGCGGATTCTTGCCGAAGCCCGCGAAAAGGCAAATACAATCCTGCGCGATGCCAAAGATGTGGCTGATGAGACGATTAAAAATTTCCGCAAATTCGGAAAAGAAAATATTTCAGCCGCCGAAATGGAAAAAGAAAGAGAACGTCTGCGCAAGAAGATGAAGGAAAATACCGCATCTTCATCTTTGAAAGTACAGAAACCGAAAAAGGAATACAAACCAACTGATTTCAAACTCGGAGAATCTGTAAAAGTACTGAGCATGAATCTGACCGGAACCATCAGTTCCCTTCCGGATTCCCGCGGAAATGTGACAGTGCAGATGGGAATTTTAAGATCTCAGGTTCACATTTCAGATCTGGAGATTATCGAAGAGGCGAATCCTTATGCACCAAAATCATTCAAACGTACGTCAAAAGGCAAGCTGAAAATGAGCAAATCTCTGTCCGTGAGCCCTGAAATCAATCTGCTTGGAAAGACTGTAGACGAAGCAGTTTCTGAGCTGGACAAATATCTGGATGATGCTCTGCTGTCCCATTTAAACACAGTGCGGGTAGTACACGGAAAAGGAACCGGAGCACTCCGAAAAGGAATTCACGAATTCCTGCGCCGTCAGAAGCATGTTAAGTCCTACCGTCTCGGGGAATTCGGAGAAGGAGACGCCGGCGTCACGATCGTGGAGTTAAAATAAACGGGGTTATAAGAGAGGAGTATTTATGATTGCAAAACAGAAAATTTTAATTGTGGACGATGATGAGAATATCGCAGAACTGATCTCGCTCTATCTGATGAAAGAGTGCTTTGATACGAAAATTGTGTCAAACGGGGAGGATGCGCTGTCTGCCTTTGAGACATATCAGCCAAACCTTGTTCTTCTGGATCTGATGCTTCCGGGAATCGACGGCTATCAAGTCTGCCGGGAACTGCGCGCCAAATCACAGGTACCGATCATCATGCTCTCTGCAAAAGGAGAAGTATTTGACAAAGTACTGGGACTGGAGCTGGGGGCAGATGACTATATCATGAAGCCGTTTGACTCCAAAGAGATGGTAGCACGAGTGCGTGCTGTCCTGCGCCGTTATCAGCCGGTCAAGCCGGAAGCACCTGCCGCAGAAAAGGTAAAATGTGTCGAGTACGACGGACTTACCATCAATCTTACAAACTATTCCGTACTGTGCGACGGCCAGAACGTTGACATGCCTCCAAAAGAACTGGAGCTTTTATACTTTCTGGCTGCTTCTCCAAATCAGGTATTTACAAGAGAACAGCTTTTGGATCAGATCTGGGGCTATGAATACATCGGCGACACCCGCACAGTAGATGTTCATATCAAACGTCTCCGCGAAAAGATCAAAGATCATCCGGGCTGGGGACTGAGCACCGTATGGGGAATCGGTTACAAATTCGAAGTAAAATAAACAAAAAAGGATGGATACTATGAAAAGTACACTGCGTTTAAAATTTATCATGCTGTATATTATCTTTGGATTTCTCAGTATTTTCACGGTATCCCTTTTGTCGAATCAGCTTCTGCTCAATAAACTGGAACAGGATTCCTCACAAAATATGTACCGGATTGCAAATCAGACTGCGACCTCCTACCTGCCCTCATACTTTTCAAATGATCTTTCAGCCTGGTCTGTTCATTCTCAGCTGCAGGCTATGCAGCTGTATCTGAACGCGTCCGTCTGGTTTGTCAAAACAGACGGCACATTGATTACTTCTGCCCCTCTGGATGAAACCGAAGCCCCGGAACAAATCCTGGAATTCGACCCTGCCGAGATCGGAAACAATCAGTTTATCTCCGGAAATTATCATGGATACTTTGAGGAAGATGTAATTACTGTCATGGCACCTGTCACCCAGGACTTTTCTGTGCAGGGCTACCTTTTGATCCATCGTCCGGTCGAAAGCCTGAAGCAGACATGCCATTCTCTGATCCTGCCGGTATACATTACGATGGCCGTGATCTATCTGCTGTCCTTTCTCTTTCTGATCGGGTTTGAATTTTTCGTATTCCGTCCGCTGAGACAGATTACAGAAGCGGCAACTCAGTATGCATCCGGAAATCTGACCTATGAGATTCCTGTAACAACGCACGACGAGATGGGATATCTTTCTGCTTCTCTGAATTACATGTCCTCACAGCTGAAGGATATGGAGGAATACCAGAAAAAGATTGTAGCGAATGTCTCTCACGACTTCCGTTCTCCGCTCACCTCGATCAAGGGCTATGTGCAGGCGATGACTGACGGCACGATTCCGCCCCAGCTGCATCAGAAATATTTGAATATCATTCTCTTTGAGACGGAACGTCTGACAGATCTGACACAGGATCTTTTGACACTCAACGAGTTTGACCGGAATGAAATGATCCTGGACAAGACGGAGTTTGATATCCAGCAGATGATCAAGAACACTGCCGCCTCTTTCGAAGGCACCTGCACAAGCAAACGGATTTCCATTGAGCTTCTGCTTCTGGCAGGCAATATTCTCGTGTATGCAGACCGACGAAAGATTCAGCAGGTTCTTTACAATCTCATCGATAATGCGATCAAATTCAGCGGAAACGACTCTTCGATCACGATTGAGGTCACCGAAAAGAATGAGAAGGTTTTTGTTTCTGTCAAGGATACCGGAATGGGAATTCCAAAAAAAGAACTGAATAAAATCTGGGAACGCTTTTACAAGTCCGACCTGTCCCGCGGAAAGGATAAAAAAGGAACCGGCCTGGGACTTGCCATCGTCAAAGAGGCCATTCAGGCTCACGATGAACATATCAATGTCATCAGCACAGAGGGCGTTGGCACAGAGTTCATCTTCTCTCTGACGAAGGTTTAAATCCTTACAGGTCTTTTGTTAAATATGAAAACAGCTGCTGAAAGATTCACGATACCAACAAGCAGTGTGACTGCAATCGCCGCAAAATAGTCCTTGATATCAACACTTCCCGCAAGCAGAGGTACCCCATCCAGCAAATGGATCGGGAGTGCCTCTTTTATTTTCGGAATGAAGCTTAAAATATAGCAGAATGCAAATCCGCCTCCTACACCGAGTAACGCAGATGCTGCTGTATTACAGCAGACAGACGAAACAATGGATTCAGACGACACTTTGCGTGATAAAATCAACCTTAATTCTATTCGCTAAATCCATAATTTTTGAATCAATGAGTTTTATTGTCTTCTGGAATTCTTCATCGCTTTTTCCAGTAGGATCCTCCAATCCCCAATCCTCCCTGTGCCTGCATGAAACAGTCGGGCAGTTCACATTGCATCCCATGAAGTCCCTTCCCTTGGATCCATGGAAATCGCTGCCGGATGCACAAAATAACTTTGCATCCTGCGCCACCCTATATATCCATTCTTTTTCAGAAGAATCAAATGCTGAATAATTTGCTTCTATTCCGTCCAGACCGCACGTTTTTAAATATTGCAGAATCACCTGAATTTCTTCTTTTTCCAATTTTCGTTTTTCAAAATTGCGATAAACAAAGAGGGGATGTGCCCACACAGCACGTCCCCCGGCTTTATGAATCAATCGAATCGCCTGCTCTATTGAAATATTAGCGGCATTCAACAAAGACTCAAACGCTTCCAGAACCCTCTGTTTTCGCGCCTCCAGTGCTTTGATCAGATCCGGATCATTCTCATCAAAGCCATAGCCGAGCAGATGAATGGAAAATGGCAGAGAAACCGCATCCAGAGTCTTCTCCTGGCATGTAAATTCAATCCCGGAAATAAATGTGATCCGATCTCTGCTAAGCATCCTTGCTTTTTGGATTCCGTCAATCGTATCGTGATCCGTCAGAGAAAACCTTGTGATCTTCTTCTCCAACAACATAGGAAGAATCTCTTCTATTTATAGAGCATATTTTTAATGGACGCATCTTCCATATTCTCGTTTGTCACCCACACATATCCTGTGTCCACAAGAGCTTCGTTTCCTGTCTGAAGGATACTCCTTGCTGCTGCCACTACAGAAGCATAACCGATTCCAAATGGATTCTGCACTGCAAGTCCTTCAATCTCCCCATTTTTCAATGCTTCGATCTGAGCTTCTCCGGCATCAAATCCTGTAAGAACAATGTCATCTGTCTTTTCTGCCTCTTTCAAGGCTGACAATCCAAGCTGCACTGCCGTAACATTCGTTCCGAACATTCCTTTGAGATTTGGATGCTGTTCCATATAATACAGGATCACATCTTCATCGCTGAGATCATCTGCCATGATCTCCGGTTCCTCCGCCTTCTTTGCAGCATTCTTTTGCTCTGCAATCTCTTTTTTCAGATCATCCATCTGGTCACAGTAAATCGTATCTACAATCTGCACATTCGGATGTCCGCTCTTGATTTCTTCCTGAAATCCTGCCAAACGCTCTTTTGCCGCTTCCGAATTACTGTCAGACGCCAGAAGCAGAACCTCTCCCGCATCCTCGATCCCATTGCACAGCTGATATGCGGCTGTTTTTGCAGCCTCTGTATTGTTCGTCTTTACAGTACACTGAATTCCCTGATACGTATTTCCGGAGTCCAGAGCAATGACCGGAATCCCATTCTCTGCTGCCGCATCAAACTGTACCTTGCATGCATCCTCATCAATACTTGCGATTCCTAACGCATCCGGATACCGCGCCAGTTCTTCATCCAGAATATTGACCTGTTCATCAATATCCTCTCCGTCCGGTGCATTAAAGGTTGCCTTGATCTTATCTTCCCCACTATATCCAAGAGTCTTATTCAGATCCTTTACCGCCTGTTCCACACCTTTTTTTACTTCTTTCCAATAAGATGAATTCTCATCCTTTCCGATGATCGATATATAAGTACCCGGCTCCAGATTAAGCCCCTGTATATTGCTGTAAGCTGCCGGTGTCACAAAATCCAGATTAGCCTGATACGAAGGCTCCTCTGTCTTATCTCCTGTAAAAGTCGGAGTCTCCTCCTTTTTGCTGCAGGCACTGGCTGCCAGGGCAACACACAAGATCGCCGGTATCACTGCTCTTAATTTTCTTGTCATATCAAAACCTCCAGTATAAACTGTCTTTTCACAATAGATTATCCCCCTTATGTATCCCGTAATACATGATTTCGGCGGGCGGACTTCGTCCGATAAGGTATACTATACACGATTTCTGTGAAAAAAAAAGAAATATTTTCTTAATTTTTGAAAAATTTTATATTTTTACTCTTTAAATTGCATTTGATTTTAACCATAAATTCACAATGATAATGCTTGTATATTTCCCTCATTTGTATTAAAATGTTGGTAACGGTAACGGCAATCCTTTATCGTAATTCCAAAGAAGGAGGATACATATTATGGCACACGTAATTAGTGATGAATGTGTAAGCTGTGGTTCTTGCGAAGGCGAATGTCCAGTAGGAGCTATCTCCGAAGGCGATGGCAAATACGAAATCGATGCTGATGCTTGCGTTGACTGCGGAGCATGTGAAGCTGCCTGTCCTACAGGAGCTATTTCAGCAGAGTAATTTTTAATATTTGCGAGTGATCACAAGCATGAAAAGAGCATTTTGAATCTCAGATTCAGGATGCTCTTTTTCATATCTTTAAAATCGCTGCTGTTCCCAGTAATCTCAAGTCACTTCCTGACACAATTTGACGAACGGTTTCTAAGGCGTTTTACACCCCCTCATGCTATAATAATACCGAAAACAGATCATAGGAGGTATATTTTAATGGGCGAGGTCAGATTTATGATTTCTGAAGCGGCAAAACAGGTTCATGTAGAATCTCACGTTCTGCGTTACTGGGAGGAAGAGCTTGAGCTTGTCATCGGACGCACAGAAATGGGACATCGATATTATACCGAAGATGATATACAACTCTTTTGCTGTATTAAAAAACTAAAAGATGCCGGAATGCTTTTAAAGGACTTAAAGCCTCTCATTCCGGAATTAAAATCAACCAAACTGAAGCTTCAAAAGACAGAGGCATTAAAAAAATGCAGCTCTGAAAAAAGAAACGACTGCCCCGACTGTGTCAGCTCCCGCTGCGGTTTCTGCTCCGGCGGCTGTGTCAACTCCAGCAGCCATCTCCGAAGCAGAAGTCGTGCCGGTCACTCAACTGGAACAGGTCCGTTCTCTGATCGGAGATGTATTGACAGAGGTCGTCGTGTCCAACAATGAAGAATTAAAAAAAAGACATCAGTAAGTCTGTCACTACTGATGTCATACGAGAAATGGACTTCCTCTTCCAGGCAAAAGAACGGCAGGAAGAAGAACATTTCCGCAAACTGGACACGCTGATCCGCCAGCAGCAGGCGAACCGCAAAGAGGCGGCCCGCGAACATCCGCTCGGCAGATTAAAAAATATGTTCAATCACTGCTGATCCTGACGAAGTTCATTTCCAAAACGGGTGTACTGCGGCATCCATGCCAGTCTGACGGTTCCAACCGGACCGTTTCTCTGTTTTGCAATGATGATTTCCGCAATATTTTTTGTCTTCTGTATCAGGAATATAATAATCCTCACGATAGATAAACATACAGACATCGGCATCCTGCTCGATGGCTCCGGACTCACGAAGGTCGGAAAGCATCGGGCGTTTGTCCGTTCTCTGTTCTACCGCACGGCTCAACTGAGACAATGCGATCACCGGAACATTCAATTCTCTTGCCAGTCCTTTTAGAGAACGGGAGATTTCGGAAATCTCCTGCTGACGGCTTTCATTGCTTCTTCCACCACTTCCGCTCATCAACTGCAGGTAGTCGATGATGATCAGATCCAGACCGTGCTCTAACTTGTACTTACGGCACTTGGAACGCATCTCTGTAATAGAAATACCCGAAGTATCGTCAATGATCAGTTTTGATTTTCCGATCGTACCGGCACCTTCGATCAGTTTTTCCCAATCCGAATCTTTCAGATTTCCGGTTCTCAGTATCTGCGCATCTACATGAGCCTCCAAAGAGAACAGACGATTTACAAGCTGTTCCTTGGACATCTCAAGACTGAAGATGGCAACGGCCTTCTCCTGACGGAACGCCACATGCTGGGCAATGTTCAGTACAAATGCTGTCTTTCCCATAGACGGACGCGCCGCCACCAGAATCAGATCCGAACGCTGCAGACCGGAGAGTTTGTAATCCAGATCAATGAAGCCTGTCGGAATTCCGGTTACCGTTCCTTTTGTCTTGGATGCTTTCTCGATCACTTCCAAAGCATTTAACACAACCTGCTTGATCGGCGTATATTCCTGACTGTTTCCATGCTGTGCCAACTCAAAAATCCGCTTTTCCGCAGCATCCATGATCACATCCAGCGGTTGATTCTCCAGATAACAGTTGTTTGCAATCTCTTCATTGATCTTGATCATCTTCCGAAGAGTTGCTTTTTCGCGGACGATCTCTGCATAATACTTGATATTTGCCGAGGTCTGGGCGTTGACCAGAAGTTCTCTTGCAAACTCCAGTCCGCTGATCTCCGGCGGAGCATTTTTCTCTTTCAAATGCTCCTGCAGTGTGATCAGATCCACCGGCTTCCCTGCCTGAAACAATTCTACCATCGCATCAAACAGCATTCCGTATGCACTCTGATAGAAATCCTCCCCTGTAAGCATCTCAGCTGCGACCATAATTGCATCTTTATCCATCAGCATGGCGCCCACAACCGCCTGCTCCGCTTCTGTGCTGTGGGGCAATATTCGTTTAATCGCTGCTTCCATAAACTCTATTTCCCCTTATGCTTCTTTCACGGAAACATTCAACTCTGCTGTCACTTCCGGATGCAGTTTTACAGATACGATATGTGTTCCCAGTGTTTTGATCTGCTCTTTCAGCTGAATCTTCTTTTTATCAATATCCAGATGCATCTGCTCTTTGACTGCCTCTGCAATCTCCTTGCTGGAAACAGAACCGAATGTTCTTCCGCCTTCACCGACTTTCATGGTAAGTACGACTTTTCCTGCTTTGAGTTCCTCTGCCAGTTTTTTCGCTGCATCCAGGTGCTCCTGTGCAACCTTGGCTTCATTGTTCTTCTGCAGCTTCAGGTCATTGAGATTTTTCCCGTTTGCTTCTACCCCAAGCTTTTTCGGCAGAATAAAGTTTCTCGCATATCCGTCATTTACATTGACAACCTCTCCATTTTTTTCCAAGAGCTTTTACATCCTGTAATAAAATCACTTTCATTTTATATATCTCCTTCCTCTATCATCTGGTCGATCGTTACCTTTAGCGCCTCGATCGCCTCTTTTACGTTTGTATGTTCAAACTGTGCGCCGGCTGAATTGATATGACCGCCTCCGCCCAGTTTTTCCGCTATGATCTGCACGTTTACTTCGTCTATAGAACGTGCGCTCAGGAAAATCCTTCCATCATACACTGTCAGCACAAAAGATGCCTTGATACCATTGATATCCAGCAGCTCATTTGCTGTCTGTGCCGCCAGTACCGTCGGACTTGCAATGTCACTCGGACACTCTGCAATGGCATACTGTTCTCTGTAGACCTCTGCCATACGCATCGCCTCTGCCTTGGCACGGTAAGACTCCATATCGTCCCGGAACATCTTTCTGACCCGGGTAATGTCCGCTCCGCAGCGTCTTAAATATGCCGCCGCCTCAAATGTACGGACACCGGTACGGTTCATAAAATTCCTCGTATCGATCATGATTCCTGCATACAGGCAGTCTGCCTCAATGGACGGCACCTTGATATCATCCACAATATACTGCAGGACTTCTGCCACCATCTCACAAGTGGAGGACGAATACGGCTCAATATAGGACAGGACCGCATTGTCGATCACCGTACTGCTCTGCCGGTGATGATCCAGCACCGCAATGGTCTTAGATCTCTTTAAAAGTTCCGGACACTCTGTCATCTGTGGTTTGTTCGTATCTACCACCACGACCATAGCGCTGTCTGAAATATAATCCAGCGCTTCTCCGGAAGTCAGGAAAATATCTTTTCCATACACACTGCTCTGCGCGATCTCATCATACAGAGGCTTAATCGAAGTACTCACGTCGTTGATCACGATATGCGCCTTCTTTTCCAAAGCAACAGCAGCTCTGTAAATTCCCATACACGCTCCAAAAGAGTCCGGATCTGAAATCTTATGTCCCATAACAATAACCTGATCCTTTGCCACAATGAACTCTCTGAGCGCCTCTGCCTTAACACGGGCTTTAACTCTCGTATTTTTGGCTGTCTGCTCTTTCTTACCTCCAAAATATGTGATTCCTTTACAATCCTTGATCACCGCCTGGTCTCCTCCTCGTGCCAGTGCAAGATCGATCGCCATACGGGCATAATTGTAGCTCAGCGCATAAGTTGCTGTATTCAGTCCTAATCCGATACTCAAAGTAGCGGATCGGGCATTTCCGATGTTGACCTGCTTGACTTCTTCCAGGAGCGAAAACCTGTCAGCTTCAAACTTACGGTAGCTTTCTTTTTTCACAACAAAGAAATATTTATCATTCTCCAGTTTTTTTACAATTCCGTCCACATCGTTGATATACTTATTAATCTTTCTGTCGATCAGAGCGACCAAAAGAGACTGACGGACTTCTTCCACACTCTCCATCACTTCATCATAGTTGTCAATGTAGATCAGCCCGGCAATAAGCCTCTGATCTTCATTTTCACGGATGTAAGAATTCAGTTCTGTCACATCTCTCATATAAAGTGCGATAAAATACTCTTTTTCTTTCGGAATCTGCAGCATCCGCTCGCTCTCGCTGAAGCCCTCCAGGGAAATCCTGCGCAGCTCCACCTGATAATCCCGCTCCTTATATGTGATCTCCAGCTCATTTCTGGTCTCATCATCCTTCGGAAAAATTCCCTTGTTCAATTCCGGGATTATCTTCTGGATAAACTTTTCTCTTCCATCCACGATTTCCGAAAAACGGTCGTTCTTCCATAAAATATGTCCATCCTCCAGAATGATCGCATAGGGAACGGTCAGTTCCTTTAACAGCGTGTTCTGAATTCCCTTGTACTGTGTTGAGAACTGGATCAAATCTGCCAGAATAAGAGAGCGGTTGTAAAAATATAACAATCCAACGATCATTGCATAAATAATGACGAATACCGTCATCGTAAGTCCGGCTTTTTGATCCGTCATATACATCCAGATATTCATTGCCAACAGTAAGATCGTCATGATCAGCGGCCACTGCATGTACATCCTCAGCTGCCCTTTTAAACGCATGTTTTTGTTCTTCATGATTTCCTATCCTCTATCCATACTTTCGTTTGCACAGCCTCCCCATACGCTGTGATTTCACAAACTCAGTCTTAGTATACCACTTTTTTGGTCTCCGTGTCAGCTTTCATCCACATCCGGTTCCTTCGGCCGATATATCTCACCGGATTCCCGGTCAACAGCAATTCCCTTTTTTTGCCAGATGCTCATAGACATCCCCACGGAGAAGTGCATACAGCACGGAAACGATTGGAATGAAAACCAGCATTCCCACGATTCCCATCAGACTGGCTCCGATACTGACCGCTGCCAGCACCCAGATAGACGGAAGTCCCACAGAACTGCCCACCACTCTCGGATAGATCAGATTTCCCTCGATCTGCTGAAGGATCAGGAACATGATCACAAAAACCAAAGCCTTCATCGGCGCCACCGTCAGGATCAGAAATGCTCCCACTACGCAGCCAATAAATGCCCCGAAAATCGGAATCAGCGCAGTAAACGCGATCAGAACACCAATGAGCATCGCATATGGCATCTGCAGGATTCCCATACAGATCACAAACATCGTTCCCAGAATCACGGCCTCCAGACATTGTCCTGTCAGGAAATTCGAAAATGTACGGTAACTCAGAGAACAAACATCCAGAACCTTTTTCACCAGATCTTCTTTCATGTATGCATACATCACTTTCCGGATCTGAATATTTAATTTTTCTTTCTGCAACAAAATGTAGCACGCAAAAACAAACGCAATCACAAAGGTTGTAATTCCACTGGCAATCCTTCTTGCCACTACAAACGTAGAGCCAAGAACGCTGCTCGCTCCACTCGTAAAAAACTTCACGACTTCATTTATTATTTTGTCCCAATCCAGCGTCAGACTGTCCAGCCATTCCTTGATTTCCTTATTGTTATGGAAAATCTCTTCTGCCCAGCTCTGCGCTTTCGGCATAAATGACTGTATCCCTTTCCCGATTGATATAAAAGTGTCCCCCAGCTTCGGAAGCACTCCGAATACCACCAGCCCGATCACACTGACTACTACGATCAGCGTAATGATCAGACTGACCGGACGCGCCAGCCTCTGTGCCACTTTTTTATTTTTCATCATTTGATTTTGAAACAGCTTTTCTTCAAAAAAACTCATCGGAACATTGATCACAAATGCAATTGCACCGCCTAAAAGAAACGGATATACAATTCCCACTCCCTGTCCAAGCACATCCAGAATTAATGAATAATTCCACAATGCGATCAGAAGAATCACTGTAAACCACGATCAGTCCCCCGTATCTTTTTTCAAATTTTTCCTTTGGTTTAGATTCATACTTTACCTGCTCTTTCTCCTGCCTTGTCAGCCATTTTATTTCCAGTATACTCTGTTTGGAACAGATATCAATCCTTTTATTTATTTTATCTTTCACTGTTTCCCCCGGATAGCTCAATCCAAAATTCAATTCATAATAATTTCCCATACTGTCTCTGTATGCATAAGCCTTTCCGTTCTCATCCTTCATTTCATCCGGCATATACAAATCTTTGTCATATCCCGGAACATCGTTTGGACTGATGCAGACTCCTTCTGCATTCACTGCTAATACCTCTTCTCCCCTCGGCAATGTGACAGGCAGCTTGCCTACCGGCGCAAACCGACCCAAAATGACATCCAGCGTTGCGTTCGGATACGTATCAAATCCTGCTAACAGTGCATCTGACTGCGTTTCCACACTTTTTCACCAGCCAGGCAAGTGTAAAATTGATATTCGAAATCACTTTTCCTCCATTTTTATGGACTGCATCTGCAATTTCTTTTTATCCTGTCCGCACCTGCCAAAGTCGTCTCTTTGTGTGTTCCTGACTCGGGTTTTCCGTCTGCACTCACATTGCACACTACCTTTTTCCTCACAGATATCCAATTCCAGATATCCCTGTGTTGCATTGAAAATACTCTCCACTGGACGGAGAAATCATCAGGATCGCAAAGTCCGCTTCCTTCGGATTTTCTGTCAGCATTACACCTGAGAACATTTCTTTCAAAGCCTCTGTAGAATTTTTTTTGACTGTTCTGCATCTTTATGGAATGCCTCAACATAAATGTTCTTTCCTTTCAGTTTCTCTTCTGTCAAAGGCAGAACATCCTTATTCTTCAAAAGAACTACACTCTGACGGTGTGCTTTCGCAGCTGCATCCCAATCCTTCTGTTCTGCCACTGCTTTCACAGCCTCTTTGGGATCCCTGTATGGATTTTCAAACATACCAAGTTCAAACAGCTCCTGTAAAGTGCGCGCAACCGCCCGATCCAATGCTTCATCCGTCAAGATCAGCTGTTCTTTTTGAAACCCTTCCGGAATCGGATGTGTTTCATAATATGCATTTTTCCCTCGCATGTAAGCTTCCATTCCTGCTTCGTTGTCATACAGACCACTGATAAGATCCACCCCTGCGTGATTCACTGCAAATCCAATACGTTCCGGAATATCCAGCATCTCCACTCCCCAGCTCATATTATGCACAATACCGGTATCGGAATTGATATACCCTTCAAATCCCATCTGTTCTCGGAGCATTTCCTGAATAAACGGACGATTGTATGCGAATCCAAACGGCTGGAATTCCAGTTTTTCCCCATTACAATCCCTCTGCAGTGCGCTCTTCTCTGCTGACGGCTTTGAATAATACGGCATAATAGATGACGTATGATTCTTTACTGCGGCTTTGAACGCCGGTATATGATACTTCTGTAAAGATCCTTCGGTTGCATAGACATTCCACTGTCCTGCTGCATAATGAGGATCAAATCCATTCTCTCTTGCTCCGCCTCCCGGAAAATGCTTCGTCGTTACCGCAACGCCTTGTGGCGTCACACCCTCTGCGCTTCCCTGGATTCTTGGGATGATATGATCCATAATCTCATAAATCAACTCCGGATCCTCCCCGAAAGTACCGTAAGTCCTCTGCCATCTGGGGTCTGTCATCACATCTGCCATATACATATACCCCTTGCGCAGACCACAGGCATTCCATTCTCTGCGGATACAGTCTGCGAACTGATCTGCAACTTCAATCCCGGCGCCCTTTACTGCTGCCGCAATCCCCATCGTCCCCGGCCAGGTGGCAAAAGTACCCACCGCATCATTCATACCAAAGACCATTTCACCATTTTCATTCCTGGAATTCGAAGCTACGCTGACCGGAATAAAATGCTCACACTCTTCTGCCACTGCGTGGAGCTGATTCATCCAGTCTGCCAGATCTTCCGGGGTAGGATTTGCCCGTAAAATCATGTGACGGGAAAACCACTCTTTCAGCAAAGTCGTCGTTCCCGGCAGATGCTGCTCACCGAAAATAGTCTTTCCCCGAAACTCTCCCTCATCCAGCAAACCACTTTCATCCAACACCTTCTCACTCGGCTCAAATGTCATAGGACCGCCTGATGGATATTTCCCCATTCTCCAGTCAGAAATAAACAGCTGTGCAATCTTTTCCTTGACCGTCAGCTCTTTTACATAGGCTTCCGCACGCTCTTTTGCCGGAAGCCTCCAGTCATCGTATTCTTTCCATTCCCCGCTGCCGTCCAAATCTTTAAAATAAAACCCGTCTTTCTCAATCACTTTCCGACCGACTGTTCCGATAGTCGGACCACTTGGATTCTGATAGTATTGAATCTTATCTGATGCTTTTCCTGCCATTATGTCTCCTCCTTTATATCCATTTTTCCTTATTATAACAAAAACTGTTTTCGAATATCTACTGAAAAGTAAAGAACATCACATCGGTGTGCATGCCAGCAAAACAGATGAGCACATGGTCAAAGCAGACCATCCAAAAGCATTACTGCATGGAAGTTTGGTATCACCATCTCTTGGAGCTGCGATCATCAATGGAAAGTATGTGAATGCAGTTCCTCTCTATCGGTTAGAGCAGGAATTCCAGCGTTATGGCCTGCAGATTACAAGGCAGAACATGGCAAACTGGTGCATACGTTTGGCAGAGGAATATTTATCGATTCTTTATGATTATCTTCATGAAGAATTGTATTTCTATCATGTGATCCAGGCAGACGAGACGCCGGTGCTTGTAAACCATGACGGACGCAAATCCGGAAGCAAAAGCTGGATGTGGGTATACCGTTCTGGCCATCTGTATCAAGACCGGCAGATTGTCCTGTATGAATACCAGCAGACAAGAAATGCATCTCATCCACGGGAATTCCTGAAAGGATACGATGGCATCTGTGTAACAGATGGTTATCAGGTCTACCATACTTTAGAAAAAGAATTGGAAGAACTGACCATTGCTGGATGCTGGGTGCACTGTCGCCGCAGATTTGATGAAGCTCTGAAGCTGATTCCCAAACCATCTCAAAAGGAATCCAATGCATTTCTGCTGATGAAACAGATTCAGGCAATCTATCGGGAAGAAGGGAAATTGAATGACCTTTCTTCTGATGAACGACTTAAACAGCGACAGGCGGTTATCAAACCTCTTGTGGATGCTTTTTTTGCGTACCTGAAAACTATAAATGTGTCCAAAAAGGACAAATTTGGTGATGCCGTTAGATATGCACTAAATCAGGAAAAATATCTCAGGGTATTTCTTACAGACGGAGATGTTCCGATTGATAATAATGCATCCGAAAGGGCAATCCGAGGCTTTTGTATTGGAAAGAAGAATTGGCAGATGATCGATACGATTCATGGAGCCAAATCTTCCGCAATCATTTACAGTATTGTAGAAACTGCAAAAGCCAATAATCTGAAACCTTTTGATTATGTGCAGTATCTCTTGGAAGAGATTCCGAAACACATGAATGATAAGGACTGTTCTTTTCTGGAAGATCTTCTGCCCTGGTCAGAAAAACTTCCGGAAGGGATTCGCAAAGCTTAAATATCGGTGGCTGCAAAGCAGCCGCCTAAAAATGTCAAGGTACTCGCTATTTTGCGTTTACTTACAAACGAAGAGATACAGAAAGTGATTGGAAAAGAAATGGATTTGCGAGAACTTCATGATTACTACAAAGTTCCGGTCATGTGTCTGTTACGAATTAAAGAGTCTGTTGATACATAGGAAAAACAAGCGGGTTCAAATGGCTATTTCGAATTTATAGAACAGTATATGGGTGCAGAGATAAAAGGAAAGGAAATGAACTTTTCTGTGCTGGCAACTAAATGACATTGGGTAAAAGGTTATCAAAGTATTCTGCCATAAAGAAACGACTAAGGCCGACCTAGGGAAACGGAATAAAATATGAGTGGAAAACGCCATGAAAGCCAATGGACAGACCAATTCCATTATGCCGATTA
>ENA-OPYU01000313-OPYU01000313.1-human-gut-metagenome-genome-assembly--contig:-NODE-313-length-19471-cov-4.419975_pt1 | contig 19471 bp, 24 predicted proteins | sample MGYA00242637_ERZ504482 | MGnify/ENA primary metagenome ERZ504482 (study PRJEB26092, sample SAMD00036237) | human gut metagenome | host: Homo sapiens | study: EMG produced TPA metagenomics assembly of... | reverse complement strand
ACGGCGACAAATTTATATGTTTTCAGCATATCTTATATAACTAATCATTCAAAATTCATAATAAATCATTCATTTCTTAATCTATATCAATCAAAAAAATCCTCTTCCACATATTAGTTGAAGAGGATTTTATTTGTTGTTGTTCAATGAATTACATCAAGAATCCAAGTAAAATACCGGCTGCTACGGCAGAACCGATTACACCAGCTACGTTGGGACCCATAGCATGCATCAGCAAGTAGTTGGTAGGATCATATTCCAGACCAATAACCTGAGAGATACGTGCCGAGTCGGGAACAGCAGATACACCGGCATTACCGATAAGCGGGTTGATTTTGTTATCCTTACCTAATACCAAGTTGAATATCTTCACGAAGATAACTCCAGAAGCAGTAGCAATGATGAATGACAATGCACCCAGCGCGAAAATCAAGATCGAATCAATGGTAAGGAACTCTGAAGCTTGCGTGGAAGCACCTACTGTCAATCCTAATAAGATGGTAATGGTATCAATCAGCGGACCGCGGGCAGTTTCTGCTAAGCGACGGGTTACACCGCTTTCTTTCAATAAGTTACCAAAGAAAAGCATACCCAATAGAGGCAGACCCGACGGAACCAGAAAACAAGTAAGTAACAAACCAATGATAGGGAACATTACTTTTTCTGTATGAGAAACGACGCGTGGTGGTTTCATACGGATCAAACGTTCGTGCTTGGTAGTGAGCAGACGCATGATAGGCGGCTGGATAACCGGTACCAATGCCATGTATGAATAGGCTGATACCGCAATAGCTCCCATCAGGTTAGGCGCCAGTTTGGATGAAAGGAAGATTGCTGTCGGACCGTCCGCACCACCGATGATGCCGATAGCACCAGCCTGCATCGGATCAAAGCCCATTGCCAATGCAATCATGTATGCACCGAAAATACCAAACTGTGCGGCAGCACCAATCAACATCAGTTTAGGATTTGAAATCAATGCCGAGAAATCCGTCATTGCACCGATACCTAAAAAGATAAGTGGTGGATACCATCCGGAGGTAACTCCTTGATATAAAATATTAAGAACAGAACCTTCCTCATAGATGCCGACTTTCAGTCCGGCTTCCATGTTGAAAGGAATATTACCGATCAAGATACCAAAACCGATAGGAATGAGCAACATCGGCTCAAATTCCTTGGCCACGGCAAGGTATATGAAGAATAAACCTATCAGGATCATTACGATATGACCAACAGTAGCATTGGCAAAACCCGTATATGTCCAAAAGTCAGCTAGGTTATTCCCTAAAAAGTTGATAAATTCTCCCATATTATTCAATAATTACAAGGTCAGTACCTTCGAGAACGGATTCTCCTTTACTTACATTGATTGCGGTGATCTTGCCGTCTTTGTCTGCGTTGATGTTATTCTCCATCTTCATAGCTTCAAGGATAATGATGGTTTGCCCCTTTTTTACGGTATCACCAACATTTACCTTAATATCAAGGATTACACCTGGCAACGGAGATTTAACGCCCGATTTTCCTGTAGAAGTTGCAGCAGGCTTTACTACTGTAGTTGGAGCCGGAGCAGGGCTGGTTGATGCAGGACGAATTACCGGTTTCACTACAGCTTTCGGGGCTTTTTCCATTTCTACTTTGTAAGGAGTGCCGTTTACTTCAACATGAGCGATATTATCTTCTATATCTCCAATGGCAACCTTATATATGTTACCGTTAATCTTATATTTATATTCTTTCATCGTTTTATCTTTTTATTGGTGACTTACTTTTTGTGGGGAGTTTCACGCAAGGTATAAATCTTAGAACTCCACGGTGAATAGCTACGTTTTACACGAGTAATGGTAAGAACAGTTTCTTCTACATCGTGTACATCGCTTTGCATTTCGTGCATAGCCATGGCAATTGCGGCGAATACTTCGCCTGGAGCTTCACCCAGTTTCTTTTCTTTGGCTTCTTGTTTGTCGGTAATACCTTTTACCTTCATGGCATTGCGCTTGCTCAGGTTGACAGAAATACGGCCTATAACTTTGAAAGCAATAAACAGAAGGAGCAAGCCTACGAATACGACACTCATAGCTGATATGGACATACCAATACCCACACTGTCATGTTCTTCAAACTTTTCCATCTTAGCGTTGCTGTTGATAGTCTTGTTGTTAGTGCTAGGAGTTACATACTTGTCTGCACTAGAACCTTTTACTTCCCATTCATTTGCAGCGTCGCTGACACGTGCGTATGATTGGTTTGCCTGTAATGTACCTGCAGGAACTATAATCTGATCCAATAATTTCTTGCCTGAATCATACAAGCCGATCCAATTGTTCGTTGCGGCATTCAGGGTGAAGTTGGTGTGGAAAGTACCACGGTTAGGTTCACCATCTGCCCAGAACAAAGCGTGCTGGCGAGGTTTGATCAAAGTCAATACATCACCTTTAGGGATAAATAAGTAGCAGTATCTCCAGGCTGGCTGCTCACCTTCAGTAAACAACCGGCAAGGTCTGCGCTACCAAATGATCTATTGAATATTTCAATCCATGCGCTGTGTACTCCGTAGTCATCTTGGAAATTGCTTTCATTTTCAATCAGCACTTCATTCAGTACCAGCTTGGTGTTTGATTTCTGTTCTCCACAAGAACATAAACCCACCATCAGCAGCAAAGAAAGGAATATTCCTATATTTAATTTCTTCATGTTCAATTCTCAATTTTTAACTTTTTAATTAAAGAGGAATATTACCATGCTTCTTAGCCGGATTGGTTAATTTCTTAGTTTGCAACTGTTGCAATGCACGGATGATGCGGAAACGGGTATTACGCGGTTCAATCACATCATCAATATAGCCATATTTGGCAGCATTGTAAGGATTGGCGAACAGCTTGGTGTATTCAGCTTCGTTTTTCGGCTAGGAATGCGACAGGATTTTCCTGTTCTTTGGCTTCGCGGGCGTATAATACTTCTACTGCACCTGCACCACCCATAACGGCGATTTCGGCAGTAGGCCATGCATAATTCATATCACCGCGAAGTTGTTTACAGCTCATTACAATGTGAGATCCGCCGTATGATTTACGCAGGGTAATTGTTACTTTGGGTACAGTCGCTTCGCCGTAAGCATACAGCAACTTGGCGCCGTGGAGGATTACGCCGTTGTATTCTTGTCCTGTGCCTGGAAGGAATCCCGGAACATCTACCAATGAAACAAGAGGTATATTGAAAGCGTCGCAGAAACGTACAAAACGCGCACCTTTACGTGACGCATTGCTGTCAAGTACACCCGCCAGATATTTTGGCTGGTTTGCAACAATACCTACAGATTGTCCGTTGAAACGTGCGAAACCAATGATGATATTTTTCAGCGTAGTGAGGTTGGACTTCCAAAAACTCACCATTATCTACGATGGCGCTGATCACCTCATACATATCGTATGGTTTGTTGGGGCTGTCGGGGATAATTTCGTTCAAAGAGTCTTCCAGACGGTCGATAGGATCGGTACAGTCTACATAGGGAGCTTCTTCCAGATTATTTTGAGGAATATAGCTTAACAATTTGCGGATCATGGCTAACCCTTCTTCTTCCGTCTTGGCAGTAAAATGAGTAACACCGGATTTGGTAGAATGAACGCTTGCACCACCTAAGTTTTCTTGGCTTACATCTTCACCTGTAACAGTCTTTACCACTTTCGGTCCGGTAAGGAACATGTATGATGTGCCTTCCATCATCAATGTGAAGTCTGTCAGCGCAGGAGAGTAAACAGCTCCGCCTGCACAAGGACCGAAAATACCTGAAATCTGTGGAATAACACCTGAAGCAAGAATATTGCGTTGGAAAATTTCAGCATAACCGGCCAGCGCATTGATACCTTCTTGAATACGTGCGCCACCCGAGTCATTGATACCGATACAGGGAGCACCCATTTTCATGGCTTGATCCATTACTTTGCAGATTTTCAGAGACATTGTTTCTGACAGAGAACCGGCAGAAACAGTGAAATCCTGTGCAAAGATGTAAACTAAACGTCCTTCTATGGTACCACAACCTGTTACTACACCGTCGCCCGGATAATGTTTTTTCTCCATGCCAAAATTGGTGCATCTGTGTTCCACAAACATATCCATTTCTTCGAAACTGCCTTCATCCAGCAACATGGCTATGCGTTCGCGGGCTGTATATTTTCCTTTTTCATGCTGTTTTGCAATTGCTTTATCACCTCCACCCATGCGTGCTGTAGCCCGGCGTTCGATAAGCTCTTTTATTTTTTCAAGTTGATTGCTCATTTTACTTATGATTTTACAATTTACGATTAAAAAAATATTTCTATTTACGCTTGAACCAGACTAAATACACTGATTTCAATTGTGAATAGTCAGATCTCGTGTTTTATGGTTTTTCGCAAAGCTCAGTCAGGACACCCAAAGTTGATTTGGGATGTAAAAAAGCAATTTGCAAACCTTCAGCACCTTTACGCGGAGCTTTGTCAATGAGACGGATGCCAGTGGTTTCCGCTTCGGCTAACGCATTTGCCACACCATCTTCCACTGCAAAAGCCAAATGATGCATACCACCGTTGCCATTATTTTTTTCAATGAACTTTGCGATAGTGCTTTCGGGGCTTGTAGGTTCCAGCAGTTCTATTTTAACATCACCTACTTTCAGAAAAGCGGTTTTAACTTTCTGATCCTCTACTGTTTCGATATTGTAGCATTTCAGACCTAATACGTTTTCATAATACGGCAGGGCCTCTTCAATGCTCTTTACGGCAATGCCCAGGTGTTCAATGTGTGAGATTTTCATGATCTTATAATTTTAATAGTTTGGTTTTATACTCAAGTTTTCAGATAAAACTGCACAAAGAAAGTAATTTCGAGTTAAATAAAGAAATATTTCTTCAATTTTATTTCTTATTTGCGAGATGCTTCACAACACTTTAGACAAAAAGACAAAAAATGAATTAAATATAGAATTTGCACAAGAGTTTGTTCAGCCACTTCCAACTGAAGCGGAACCAGCGGCGTGTACTGCTCTGCTTGCCGCCAAAGCGGAGTATAAAGTCCCTGTAACCGTGCTTTTTGAACGGTAATCCTGCATCCATGAATTCCAAATGTGCATATCCTTTTTCGTGAGCATAGGTAATAGGTGCCCATACGGCTAGAATACCGGGGTAAAGAAAAGCATAGGTTTTCCGCATACCTCCTGAGAACCACAGATAAGCACTTTCTTTTGAGAAAAGACAGATAGAACCACCTATGATTTTGCCTTTATATTTCACAAGAAACACTTTGGCTAATTCTTTTTCTGGGTTTTGCCATGCTAATAGCCGGAAAAAGCCGATGTCCGGGAAATGTTTTCTTACCTGTGAGGAATAGGCTTTTTTTCAACATTCGTGAGAAATCTTGAATATCTTTCTCATTGTCGGCTACTTCCATGATGGCACCGTTTCTCAACGCTTTGTTTATTTGTCTTTTGCGAGACATGCTCAGCCGTTCGTAAGGGACTTTACTGTGCAGTGAGTTACGTACTCTTAGCCAATTAATGGTGAAATAGTTGTTCTTTCTGAAAGCTTTGTATCCGAATAGCGGATTTTCCAAGTTGCGGAACTCGATGAGGAACGATTTGCATAATACTTCGTTGGTGAGATGTTCCAACATTTCCCCGAACAGGTCTTCCTTATTCTGTTCTTCATCAAAATACTCGCCTGTGCCATAAATCTCGCATCGTTTGATGATTGCGGGGGGGAACAAGCGCATACTCTTCCGGATGACAGCCAGCAGTTTGCCTACAGGACGGTTTCCTATATAGGCTACGATAAGCAGAGGTTCGTATCCCCGAGTCATTTCAAAGACATGAAATAACTCGGTAGAATGGAAAATGTTTGTTCCAGGCAGAGGGGGAATGGCATTTCCTTTGCGATATGTACTTAATCTGACAGGCATCTCTAATTGCAAATTTATTGATTTTTTGTTTATCAATCCACATTCTAGTTGTATATTTGTGCAGAAAAATAAATTAACTGAGTATATTATGGAACAATTTAGTGACTTAATAAAGAACAGACGCAGTATGCGTAAGTTCACGGATCAAGAGTTGACACAGGAAGAGGTGGTTGCTTTGTTGAAGGCTGCTTTGATGGCTCCGTCTTCTAAACGTAGCAATTGCTGGCAGTTTCTTGTGGTAGATGATAAGGATATGCTGGAAAAACTTTCCCATTGTAAGGAAATGGGGGCAGCTTTTCTAGCGGATGCTGCTATGGCTGTAGTTGTGATGGCTGATCCGTTGGTTAGTGATGTTTGGATTGAAGATGCGGCAATTGCTTCCATAATGATCCAGTTGCAGGCAGAAGATTTGGGGTTGGGAAGTTGTTGGATACAGGTGCGTGAACGTTTTACCGCTACCGGGATGCCCTCGGGTGAATACGTGCATACGCTGCTTGATATTCCGTTGCAGTTGCAGGTGGTTTCCATTATAGCGGTAGGACATAAGGGCATGGAACGCAAGCCTTTTAATGAGGACCATTTGCAATGGGAGAAAATTCACATCAATAAATTTGGAGGCAAGTAAACGTGGCTGCTGTCAATCATAAGGATACGTATAAAGCTTCTGCGGTGTTTCTCATTGTGATGGGTATGCTTTATCTGATCGATAAGTTTATAGGATTTGCCTCACACGGGTTGCCATGGGTTATGCAGAAAGACAATCTGTTACTGTATGCAGCTGTTATTTTCCTTTGGTTCAAGGCCGATAAGTCAGTAGGAATTGTATTGGCGGGTATATGGCTGATATTGAATATCAGTTTGGTGATAGCTTTGTTGGGGCAGATGTCTGCTTATTTGTTGCCGGCGGCTTTGTTGTTGTTAGGAGTTATTTTATATTTAGTTTCGACCCGATGATGAAAATAGTTCTGATAGGAGCTGGCAATGTGGCTACCCATTTGGGAATCGCTTTACAAAAGGCAGGGTGTCTTATTTTGCAGGTATACAGCCGTACAGAGGAGTCTGCTTCTGCATTGGCTGACAGACTTTTAGTAGACTACACAATTGTGCCGGATGAGATACGTCGGGATGCCGATTTGTATATTGTAGCGCTGAAAGATGCAGTTTTGCGACAATTGGCTCCTGTATTGGTGAAAGGAAGGGAGCAGGCTTTGTTTGTACATACGGCGGGTAGTATGCCTATGGATTTATGGAAGGGGTTGGTAAAACGCTATGGGGTACTTTATCCTATGCAGACTTTTAGCAAGCAGCGTGAAGTTGATTTCAATACCGTACCTTTTTTTATAGAAGCATCTGCTCCGGCAGAAGTGGGAGTGCTGCGTATGGTGGCAGTTCGTCTCAGTCCTAAAGTGTATGAAGTGACTTCCGGTCAACGTAGGCATTTGCACCTGGCGGCAGTCTTTGCTTGTAATTTTGCTAACCATATGTATGCATTAAGTTCACATATACTGGAAAAGCAGGGGATTTCTTTTGAAGTGATGCTTCCGCTGATAGACGAAACTGCCGGCAAAGTACATGAACTTTCTCCCACACAGGCGCAGACAGGTCCGGCTGTACGCTACGATGAAAACGTAATAAGCAAACATTTGGAGATGTTGGCGGATGAGGAGTCTTTGCAGGAATTGTACGAAAAGATAAGTAAAAGTATTCATGATCTCCCTTTGTCTGTTATTCAGACAAATAAAGAGGGAAAGAACTCATAAGTGGTATGATAAACTATGATTTAAAGAAAATAAAGGCATTGGTATTTGATGTCGATGGGGTATTGAGTGCGGAAACTATTTATTTGCACCCCAATGGTGAACCCATGCGTACGGTTAATATCAAGGATGGGTATGCATTACAGTTGGCTGTGAAATGCGGGCTGCATGTTGCCATCATTACTGGTGGAAATACCGAGGCGGTGCGTAAGCGTTATGAGGGGCTGGGTATCAAGGATGTTTATCTGGCTGCTGCGGTAAAGACCCGGGAGTATGCCCATTTGAAGGAAAAATATGGATTGCAGGATGAGGAGATACTCTATATGGGCGATGATATTCCCGATTATGAAGTGATGCGTTTGTGTGGGCTACCTTGTTGTCCTGCTGATGCGGCACCTGAGATAAAAGAAACAGCTGTTTATATTTCTCATCGTAATGGGGGCTATGGATGTGGCCGTGACGTGGTGGAACAGGTTTTGAAGGCTCAAGGAAAATGGATGGCTCATGAAAGAGCCTTCGGGTGGTAATGAAATAAAGAAAAGCTATGTTGGAAAATTTAGAAAAATATAAAATAATCCTTGCTTCCAATTCTCCGCGCCGCAAAGAATTGTTATCCGGCTTAGGTATAAAATATGAGGTAAAAACACTACCCGGCATAGAGGAAACCTATCCGGATACATTGAAAGCAGAGGAAATTCCTTTGTATATAGCTTGCGAGAAGGCGGCTGCTTACCGGAATATCATGCATCCGGACGAATTGATTATTACTGCTGATACCATTGTATGGTTGGACGGTGTAGTCATGGGCAAGCCTCATAACGAGGATGATGCACGGCAGATGTTGTGGAAGCTTTCTGGCAAGACCCATCAGGTGATAACTGGGGTTTGTCTGACTACTGCCAGGACTCAGAGAAGTTTTTTCTGCTGTGACAGAAGTAACGTTTGCAGAATTGTCCGATGAGGAGATCGATTATTATATTCGGGTTTACAAGCCGATGGATAAGGCTGGTTCTTATGGTATACAAGAGTGGATAGGCTTCATTGGTGTCTGTGGAATTTCGGGTAGTTACTTCAATGTGATGGGACTCCCTGTGCAGTGCCTGTACACAGAACTGAAAAAACTATAAGTCTGTATGTGAACAGTAAGGGACGTGTTTTTGTTATTTATATGAACTATAAATAAAAAATAATTATGGCTTATAAAATAGCTTTTTACGACACGAAACCCTACGACGAACACTCGTTTACGGAGGCTAATGAGAAGTTTGGCTTTGATATCAGGTATTACAAAGGCCATTTGAATATGAATAACGTGGTGTTGACCAAAGGAGTGGATGTGGTTTGCATCTTCGTAAACGATACGGCTGATGCCGAAGTTATCCGGGCAATGGCGGATAATGGTGTTAAACTGCTGGCTTTAAGATGTGCTGGTTATAATAATGTGGATTTAGCGGCAACGGCAGGTAAGATGAAAGTGGTACGGGTACCGGCATATTCGCCATATGCTGTTGCCGAATTTACAGTGGCATTGATGTTGTCACTCAATCGTAAGATTCCTCGTGCCACAATGCGCACACGTGACGGAAACTTTTCTTTGCATGGACTTATGGGATTTGATATGCATGGCAAGACTGCCGGAATTATCGGTACGGGTAAGATTGCCAAGATTTTAATTCAGATATTACGTGGATTTGGTATGAATGTTCTTGCATATGATCTTTATCCCGATTACAATTTTGCCCGTGAACATCAGGTGGTTTATTGTACTTTGGATGAACTTTATCATAGTTCGGATATCATCTCCCTGCATTGTCCTTTGACAGAACAGACAAAGTATCTGATTAATGATTATTCCATCAGTAAAATGAAAGATGGGGTGATGATTATCAATACGGGGCGTGGGCAGTTGATTCACACCAATGCCTTGATAGAGGGGCTGAAGACCAAAAAAGGTGGGATATGCCGGTCTGGATGTATACGAGGAAGAAGAGCCTTATTTTTATGAAGATAAGTCTGATAAGATTATTGATGATGACACTTTAGCTCGTCTTCTGTCTTTCAATAATGTGATTGTAACTTCACATCAGGCGTTTTTTTACCAAAGAGGCAATGACGAATATTGCTCATACTACTCTACAAAACGTGAAAGACTTTGTTGAAGGTAGACCTTTGGTGAACGAAGTAGCGGTGGGGAGGGTCTAATCTCCCCTGTAGTAATACAATAAGGAATGGCGGGCTATAAAGTCCGCATTCTTTTGAACCAGTTCCTTTTCACCAAATTCGGGGAATTGTGCATCGGGGATATAGTGGTTGTTTATTAAATATTCCATCAGGTCCGGCGGACATTTGGTCGGGATAGTAAGCAGGCTGAATGCCTCTTGGGCAGCCGTTGCGGCATCATACATCGGGTTAAGAGGATCACTGATGTATTTGCATATATCCTTCGCCAATAGAATACCTTTTTCGGAATTTACCATCATGATGAAATCCTTATGTTCCTTCATTTGGGGCAAAGTGTGATTGGAATCGTCCGGCCATTGTAATACTTGGGTAAGGAAACTGTGTAGTTCTTTATAGCTTTTCAGATATACGATACGGGCACCATTTGTGCCTTGCGTGAACAATTGATAGGTATGGTGGTTCCTTTCCTTCATCTCGTCCGATATTTCGGGAATGGCAGGGTATAGTCCTTCTATCTCTTCCCAACATTCGGTTTCTCCGTTGGTCAGCAGGTCAATCCATTCATGAAGAAACAGGGCAAGGGGGCCACATGGAATGATGAATTTGTCGGTTTCTGTAACCTGTGCAATATATTCTTGTACAGATGGTTCTGTGAGATAAGTATGTCCGAACAGCCAGCGTAGTTTATGGTTTGCGTCCTCTTTTCCTTTGAAATCCATAAAGAACTCCTGTAACGTGGCATTGGCGGGAGCCGTTTCATATTCTTCATCCAATATCCGGAAAAATAAATGTGCAGTTTCTTCGATATTCCTGTCCATCGGATTGATATACAGATGTTTATATGGAGCCTTCTCTAAAGTGTTCCAAATGATGAAACGGATATCTTCCTCATTGATCTCATCTTTTATATAATCCGGTCGGATGGTATAGAAAGGAAGTGACGTATCATATAGTTCCAGATGCTTTTTGATGAATGCTTGCCATAGACCTAAACCTGAAATGACATCTTCAAAATAGGCAGCGGTGTAAAGACATAACTTCTTTTTAATGGATTCGGGAATCTCTCTTATCGTACAAGTGGAGTATAATCGGTTAGCCAGATCGACAAAATATCTGTCTGTAGTCTGTTGTTGGATATAAGGATGGATAGCCAACCAGTCTTTTATGTATAATTTTATGGTTTGCATATTAGTTTATTGGAATTATTTTTATTGCAAAGATATTCCTTTCATTGTAAAAAGGAAGGAGAATATCGGGATATTTACTTTATCTTTGCAATATTCTAACTTTGAAATACCTATAAAAATGGAAATAGATTTAACAACTCCTGCTTTATTGTTCTCAGCCATATCGCTGATTATGCTGGCATATACCAATCGTTTTCTGTCATATGCCCAGTTAGTACGCACGTTGAAGGATCAGTATCGTGAAAATCATTCGGCGGTTACGGCAGCACAGATTTCTAATCTCCGCAAACGCCTTTATCTGACACGTGCTATGCAGGTGACAGGTATCGGGAGCTTGTTGCTTTGCGTGGTCAGTATGTTTTTTAATGTATATACAGCTTTACCTCATATCCGTATATATTTTTGGACTGGCACTGGTGCTGCTCATTATTTCTTTAGGCATTTCTGTCCGCGAGATTTATATTTCCGTCAAGGCGCTGGAACTGCATCTGAGTGATATGGATTCTTGATTTATCTTTTTGCAAAGATATTTATCATAAAGGAACAGGCTGTTAATGCGATCCCTGTTCCTACTACTCCTTGCCATCCAAACCAATGCCAGAATGTTCCGGCAAGGAATGTACCTACGGAACCACCTATAAAATAAGTTGTCATAAAAATGGTATTAATACGGTTGGCTGCTTTCGGGTTGAGGGCGAAAATCGTAGTCTGATTACTCAATTGGATACATTGCATACCTATATCTATAATAAAAATTCCGGTGATGACACCCACGTAAGAGTCCTGACCGAAATAAAGTGAGAACCACGCCACAAAAATCAAGCCACAACCTATGTAATTCAGTCGTTTGACTCCCAAAACATGTACATATTTTCCTATATACGAGGCGGTGAGAGCTCCTGCTATGCCGCACAATCCTAATAACCCTACAATATTGTTTCCTGCAAAGAAAGGAGCTTGTCCCATTTTGAATGCCAGCGAAGTCCACAGAGCTAGGAATGAACCGAAAGCAATTCCGGCACGTAAGGAAGAAATACGTAACTGGGGGTATTCTATCACTAATGAAAACAAGGATTTCATCAGATCACTATATTTCCCTTTAAAATTACATGGCATATCGGGTAGTACACGCATGATAATGATGAGACATATCACCATCATTCCCGCCGCTACAAAGAAAATAAACCGCCATCCCAAATATTCGCCGACAATTCCGCTGACTACGCGCGAAGCCAAAATACCAGTCAGTAACCCTGATACAATCATGCCTACATTTCTTCCTTTGGATTTTTGGGGGTGGAGAATTGTGCAGCTATGGGGATAAAGATTTGTGGCATCACCGAACAAATGCCGGTCAGCAGAGAGGCAAATAAAATGAGATGGATATAAGGAGTCAGTGCGATGGTTAGTAATGAAACGATTAGGACTGTGAAATTGATTAGAATAATGGTTTTCCTTTTAAATAAATCTCCCAAAGGAATAATGAACAGCAATCCGATGGCATAACCTATTTGGGTAATCATTGCTATCAGGTTGGCGGTGAATTCGGATGTTTGGAGATCACGGCTGATGCGATTTAATAAAGGTTGGTTATAATATAAATTGGCAACGGAGATTCCCGCAATAATTGCTAGCGTCCAAAGTAAGGAGGCAGGTAGTCCTTGGTTTTCTTTTAATTCTTGTTTCATGCTGCAAAAGTAGTAATTTCATGAAAATCATGTTATCTTTGTAAAGAAGAAAAATTAGAAATGAAAATGAAGAATTGTATAAAAACGGTCTGTTTTCTGTTTTAGGACCTGTGTAATGTTTATAGCGTGTATTGATGATGATGTGGAGGAAGGTACTGTTGATTTACAAACAGGAGAGAACATTCCTGTTTTTTCTGTGGTAATGGATGATGGACAAATAATAACTTCCGAAACCCTGAAAGGAGAGGTTTCCTTGATTGTGTTTTTTCATACGGGTTGTCCGGACTGCCGGAAAGAACTTCCTGTGCTGCAAAAAATATATACGGATTACGGTCAAAGAATCCGGATGGTTTGTATTAGCAGGGAAGAGAGTTCGGCAGAGATTGTCCGTTATTGGGACGAAAATCATTTGACTTTGCCCTATTCGGCCCAAGAAAACCGCACGGTATACTATCAGTTTGCTAAATCGGGGATACCTCGTGTTTATGTCATAGATAAAGAGTTGGTTATCCGTAGTGTTTTCACGGATAACTCGTTGGCAAGTTATGAAGATTTGGCTGAGGCTATAGAAACCTGTTTGTAGTTTTTAGAGAGGGTAAAATCCCTAAAAATAGGTATTGTCAGATAATGATAAGCTCATTACCTTTGCCATCATAAAAACAGAATCACAGCTGACTATACATGCAAATATTAAAGGATAACATACGTAGCCGTATTTTGGATGTAGCCAAACAACAATTTGAGTTGAAAGGTTATTCCAAGACTTCCATGCGTGAGATAGCTGTGGATGTAGGTGTTGGGGTGGGAAATATTTACAACTACTTTAAAAGTAAGGATGAGCTGTTTCATGAAGTTGTTCGTCCGGTTTTGTATGCGTTGGAAATGCTGTTGCAGGAACATCATGGAATACAGGGCGAGGATATTATGATGATGAGGTCGGAAGAATACTTGGAAACCTGTATAAACGAATATATTTCCTTGTATGACACCCACCACAGATTGATGAAAATACTGTTATTTCGTGCGCAAGGTTCTTCATTGGAACGTTTTCGGGAGAATTATACAGACCGTTCAACCGAATTAGTCAAAGTCTGGTTTACGGTGATGCAGAGAAAGTACCCGATGATAAATATAGCTATTCCCGATTTTATAATCCATTTGCATACTGTATGGATGTTTACTATGTTTGAGGAGCTTTTGAGGCATTCAATAGCGAAACAGGAAATGAAAGCTATTTTACACAATTATATTCTATTTGAGATCCAAGGTTGGAGGGCCATTATTCGAATATGACAGGTAAAATTTGTATATACAGACTGGTTGCTACAGTAAGGCAGCAGGAAAGGAGGAAGTCTTTACGGAGGTTTCCTCCTTTTTTTATGAACAAATTTGAATACCGTTCACTAATAATCCGTTTGATATAGTACAATTATATGAAAAAGAAGAAAGAAGGATTGCCCCGTTTGTTAGAGATTGCGGGACAGAAGAAAGGGTTGCTTCTGCTGGCAGGTTTGCTGTCGGTAGGTAGTGCCATGTGTATGCTTGTGCCCTATTGGGCTGTCTATGAGGTGCTGAAAGAGTTGTTGTTGCATGGCAGCAATCCTGTTTTGGCAAATGGAACTGAAATGATACGTTGGGGATGGATCGCACTGGGTGGACTTGTCGGCGGATTGGTTTTGCTGTACGCTGCCCTTATGTCCTCTCATGTAGCCGCATTCCGAATCTTGTATGGGTTGCGTGTCCGTTTATCCGAACATATCGGTAAACTTCCGTTGGGCTATCTGAACAACACTTCCATCGGGTCCATCAAAAAAACGATGGATCAGAATATCGAGAAGATAGAGGGATTCATTGCACATACTATCCCCGATTTGGTAAATGTGATAGCTACGGTGGCAGTGATGTTTGTCATTTTCTTCTCATTAAATGTATGGTTGACAGTGGCGTGTTTGACAGTTGTCGTATTAAGCCTTTTCCTGCAATTTTCCAATTTTTATGGGAAAGAAAGCGAAGGAGTTTATGCGTGTCTATTACGATGCACAGGAAAGGATGAGTACTTCTGCTGTACAATATGTTCGTGGAATGCCTATAGTAAAGATTTTTGGGCAAAGTGTATACTCGTTCCGCCAGTTCAATGCAGAGATACAGGCATACAAGACATTTGCTTTGAAATGCTGTGATACCTACCAGAACGGGATGATTGCCTTTACTGTTCTGCTTGGTTCAATGGTGACATTCATTCTTCCAATGGGTATCCTGTTGCTGAATGCCAACCCGCAATCTTTGTCACTGGCTGCGGTATGGTTGTTTTTTATTATTATGGGACCAGGTGTGGCTTCACCTATTTACAAACTGACTTTCTTGGGTGGGAACACACGGGAAATCAATGAGGGGGTAGCACGTATTGACCGCATACTGGAGAGGCAACCTATTCCCGAGCCGGAACATCCACAAGTGCCGGAGAGGTATGATATAGAATTTCGTCATGTGTCATTTTTTTAATGAGAACACAGAACAGGGAACACGGACGAAAGTTTTGCATGATATCAATTTCAAGGCACAGCAAGGGGAAATAACTGCGCTCGTAGGACCATCTGGTAGCGGTAAATCGACGGTAGCCAACTTGATACCGCGTTTTTGGAATGTAGAGCAGGGCGAAATCCTTATCGGTGGTGTGAATATCAAGCAAATAGCAACAGCAGAGTTGATGGATACCGTATCGTTTGTCTTTCAAGACACTTTCTTGTTTTATGATACGCTGTATGAAAACATTGCCATCGGTTCTCCTTCTGCCGGTAAAGAAGCGGTGATAGCTGCTGCTGAAGCCGCCCAATGCCATGATTTCATAGAACGGTTGCCAGATGGTTATGATACTAAAATTTGGGGATAAAGGTATATTTCTTTCGGGCGGTGAGGCGCAACGGATATGCGTGGCACGCGCCATCTTGAAGAATGCGCCGATACTAGTACTGGACGAAGCCACTGCTTTTGCTGATCCGGAAAACGAGTATAAGATGCAAATGGCCTTGCAGTCTTTGATAAAAGACAAGACGGTTATTGTAATAGCTCACCGTTTGTCTTCTATTGTATCAGCTCATCAGATTGTTGTCATGAAAGAAGGCCGGATTGTGCAATGTGGAAAACATAATATTTTATCTGTGAAAGAGGGGGTATATAAAAGTATGTGGGATGCTTATAGAAACGCTTACCATTGGTCGTTAAACAAGAATTAAACATATATTGATATGAGAAACAAGCATTTATTAAACAGTATTTTGCAGAATACAAGCTGTCCGAAAGGTTTTTGGGGTCGGATGATTTTATGGGGAATGAATCGTTTTCATGCTTCTTTGGCCCGTCGTGGTATGAAACAGGTAAACTGGCAACCGCAATGGACTGTCCTAGATATTGGATGCGGAGGTGGAGCCAACCTGAATCGTTTGTTGAAACAATGTCCTCAAGGAAAGGTTTATGGTATAGATTTATCGGAAGAGAGTGTAGTTTTTGCAAGCAAATACAATGTGAAAGAATTGAATAAACGATGTTTCATACAGCAAGGAAGTGTGTGCTCCTTGCCATACAAAGACGGGACATTTGATGCTGTTACTGCTTTTGAAACAGTCTATTTTTGGTCGCCCATAGAGATAGCGTTGGCTGAGGTGGTACGAGTCTTACGAAAAGGAGGATGCTTCCTTGTCGGCTTGGAAGCAAGCAGTCCTGAACTCGGAAAAATGTGGACTGAACGGATAAAAGGAATGGTGGTATATACAGCCGGAGATTTGAAGGATTTGTTGATAGAGGCCGGATTTTCAACCATTCAGGTTGTTCATAATAAAGAAGAAATGTATATTATCGCACGTAAATGAAAGGAACAGGTATGAATGCGATCAAAAACATTACAATTGGTCATACGAAACGTCTTTGTAGACCAGTAGGTTTAACAGTGCTTGCCAATTTGATTAATATTGTGCCGTTTTGCCTCTCTATTGAGGCGGTACGTATTGTTTTTTAATACGTTCGATGGAAGTGGCCGGCCACTTGACACGGTTCGTTTGTGGTATATATTCGGAGTGATGGCTTGTTATATGATAGTCATGGCGTTAGCGGAACGAGCTTCCTATCGTTCCAATTTTAGAGGGGCATATGAGATGAGTGCTTCGGGACGTCTTTCTTTGGCAGAACACTTGCGGAAGCTCTCGTTAGGATTTCTTTCACAACGTGATCCCGGTGACTTGTCGTCTATGCTTATTACCGATTTTTCAATGGCAGAAACCGGAATATCCCATCATTTGCCTCAACTGATGGGGGCTGTAGTTATGCCTGTACTAGCTTTTGCTTCACTAATATGGATAGATTGGCGGATGGCTGTTGCTATGTTTGCCACTTTACCACTGGCTTTATTCATTTTGTGGGTAAGTACGAGTGTGCAGAAAAAATTGAGTGGAAGTCAGGTTCAGGCCAAAATTAATGCTGGAAGCCGATTTGAAGAATATCTGCAAGGTATCCGGGTGGTGAAAGCTTACAATTTGTTGGGAGCCCATTTTGACCGGTTGCGTGATGCGTTTGCAGAACTGCGCCGTGCCTGTATCCGTCAGGAGGCACAGTTAGGCCCGTTTGTGCTGCTTTCCATTGCTTTGGTGCGTGCCGGGCTGACATTGATAGTACTGTGCGGTACTTATTTGCTATTGAGTGGAGATCTCTCGTTGCCTATTTTTATACTGTTTCTTGTAGTAGGATCTCGTGTGTTTGACCCGTTAACTTCTGCCTTGACCAACTTTGCCGAGTTTCGTTATTTCTCCATTGCTGGAGGGCGTATTTTAACACTGATGGATGAGCCGGAAATGAGAGGAGAACTGCAATCTCCGGTTACAGGTGATATACGTTTTGAACATGTTTCATTTGCCTACCGGGACAAGGAAGTCCTGCATGATGTTTCAATTACGCTTTCCAAAAACTCATTGACTGCCCTTGTCGGTCCTTCCGGAAGTGGAAAAAGTACAGTAATGAAACTTTGCGCCCGTTTTTATGACCCACAGAAAGGACGTGTTTTTTTTGGTGATCTCCCGATGGATAAAATAAATCCGGAAAGTTTGATGAGTCATATCTCTATGGTATTCCAGGATGTCTATCTGTTTCAAGATACGGTACGCAACAACATACGTTTTGGTAAGGCTGGTGCAACGGATGATGAAATTATTGTCGCAGCCCAAAAAGCTTGTTGCCATGATTTTATCATGCAGTTGCCGCAAGGCTATGACACGATGATAGGTGAAGGCGGTTGTACTTTATCCGGAGGAGAAAAACAGCGTATATCCATTGCTCGTGCTGTTCTGAAAGACGCACAAGTCATTCTATTGGACGAAGCAACTGCCTCGCTTGACCCTGAAAATGAAGTGGAAATGCAGAAGGCCATCGATACTCTCATCAAAGGTCGTACTGTTATAACTATCGCTCATAAGCTCAAGACAATCATGAATGCTAATCGGATAATTGTTTTGGACGATGGTCAAGTTAAGGAACAAGGAACACATGATGAATTGATTCGGGTAGATGGTCTTTATGCCCGGCTATGGAAAATTCAGGAAAGTACTTCTGGATGGAATTTATGAGGAATTCTATTTGATTACACAATTGAAAAGAGAATATGAATTACTATTCTCTTTTCAACTTTTCTTAATAGGACTTAAATATGAACAGATGAAAAAAATATTATTTTGCAGAATATTTTAACGTTGTGAAAATAATGTATTCTCTATCCGAAAGAAGTGTTTTGCGGAAGAGCGGTCGGGTAGTAACAAACCAGATTAAGATTGTTATCAGATCATTGTTCCATGCCTCAAAACAAATATGATATTCTCGTTTAAATCATTTTTAAGGATTTGTCGGACTTTTATCAAAAAAACTCCCTTATTGATTTTTTTATTTCTATCATTCCGTTGTCTGAATCATACAGGAATGGTGGAAAAGTAAAAAAGACATAAATCTCGGTGTCTTTTAGTTTGTACAGCTTGGGAGTGATCATTTTTACTGATTCCGCTTGGGAATACTTGGTCATCCATTTCGGTGGGAATATAATAATCTGCTCCCTCCCTCAATACATTTTTGCTAATCTTGGCTTCTGCTTTTGATTTGGCAATCGTATAGAATCCCTCTATATCATATTTATCCCAATTTTTATACTCTTGTCCAAGCACCATACTTATGTTTAAACATAAAACCAGTAGTAATAATATTCTTTTCATATCTATCTGATTTTTTAAGGTTATTCCAAGTTGGTATCACAAATATAAGAATTCTTATTGGCTTTTTTCAAGGAATAAGGAAGAAAATAGAGAGTAGAATTTTGAAAAAAAGAAGGTAATCCCTATCCATACCAGAACTCCTGATATCAGAACGATTCCTAACATGATTAATTTTATTTTGAAGAGCTGGTTAGTTTCCGCTTCTTCTTTTTCTTGCGTTTTTATTCTGATCTCTTCTAATTGCTCAAGGGATAGATGGGAGGAGTGCTCTTTTTTGTTCAAATCAACCAGTCGGTTTCGAATTTCATTTAAGCGTTCCTTTCCTGCTTTTCGTAGTTCACGATTTTCTTTATCTCTTCTCATCATGTCATTGATACAACCTAAAGTTCCCATAATCTAATCTGTTTAATTTGAATTCATTTCCACAAATATAGTGTTTTTTGCAGTTGCTTTTCTTCACTTGCTAATTTAATATTTTG
>ENA-OPYU01000312-OPYU01000312.1-human-gut-metagenome-genome-assembly--contig:-NODE-312-length-19476-cov-5.204817_pt1 | contig 19476 bp, 21 predicted proteins | sample MGYA00242637_ERZ504482 | MGnify/ENA primary metagenome ERZ504482 (study PRJEB26092, sample SAMD00036237) | human gut metagenome | host: Homo sapiens | study: EMG produced TPA metagenomics assembly of... | reverse complement strand
GGGGTAGATGGCACGGATGTTCAATGAATGGGTTTCCATATCTATACTGGATTCGGTTGCATAAACCTGTGCATGATAGGTATCCAGTTTTCCTTCTACTTTGAACTCCAGATTAGTCCCTTTTTTTATTTCCCGGGCATAACGTTCCGGTACAGCGAACTCTACTTTCAATGGGGTCACTTTGGTCAGTTTGGCTACTACAGTGGTAGGGGAGGCGTATGCTCCTGTACTGACCTGTCTCAATCCGATGATACCGTCGAATGGTGCGCGGAGTTCGGTCATGTCAATATTGGCCTTGATATTTTCGATATCGGCGTTAAGGGTGGCAAGTTCGGTTTTTACCTGTTCGTATGCTTCTTTACTGACTGCATCTCGTTTTAACAGAGCGTTTTGACGGAACACACGGTCTTCGGCTAAAGGTATTTGTGCTTCCAGACGTTTTAATTGAGCCTGTAACTGCCGGTCGTTTACTTTGGCAAGTAATTCTCCTCGTTTTACCAATGTGCCTTCTGTGAAAAAAATATCGGTGATCTTTCCGGAGGTTTCAAAAGACAAACTCACTTCTTCGTCAGGAACCAGGCGTCCGGTAACCAATATTTCATCTGTCAGCAAGTGTGGTTTTATGACTTGTGCATTGACTTTCAATGTACGTTGCTTGTTTTCTTTAGGTAACGCGTCGGCGGCTGTCAGTTCTTCATTTTCGTGAGGGGTAAATTGATAGATGCCTAGTCCGGCCAAGCCGGCTCCGATTAATATAATGATGCCCCATTTGATTCGTTTGTTCATGTGCCTTTCTATATGGGTTTAATAAATACGTTAATGTAAGGTTAGATAAAAAAACGTGGCGCTCAGTTTAAACGCCACGTTCTTTTTTTAATAGTTTTTTTTTCGTTTGCCAGCTTCCACATCGCAAGGAAAGAGGCTTTGGTTATATCGACTATCTTCAGCCAATTAATTTTCTGTGTTTCATCTCCCGGAAGGTGATAATCGGGATGGGCATCAGTGTGATACCATATAATAGGTATTCCCAGTTTGGCGAACGTGCCGTTGTCGCTGCCTCCCACCGGATTGTCCCAAGCCCGGTAGTCAGGGGATAGCTGCAAGCGGTAATCTTCAATATCTTTTTTCAGCCAGTCACCGAAGGCCTGATGGGCTGCGGTATAGAAGTAAACGAAATAATCGGGCTGGTCCTCCCGGTTGTTACGTCCTATCATGTCATAGTTCAAATAGCCTTTTACCTTCTTAATATCCGGATAGTTCATGGCGAAATAACGGGATCCCAGCAATCCCTTTTCCTCACCATCCCAAAAGGCGAAGATAACGGTACGTTCCGGTTGCTCACCGGTAGCAAGAAAGGCACGGGCTACCTGTAATACGGCTTGAACGCCTGATGCATTATCATCTGCACCGTTATAAATCTGATCTCCTTCCAGCATAGGATCGTAGCCTATGTGGTCGTAATGTGCGCCGATAATGACAATTTCATTTGGATTCTTTCCTTCTATTTTACCTAAGATATTACGTAATGCCAATTTTTGATGTACCACTTTTTTCAGTTCCGCAATAGAATCGGGATGTACTTGCCAGCGTTTTCCTTTCACTTGCCGTTCAGCATGATATACATCAAAGGGTTGTATATAATCTCCGGCTAGCAGTGGTTTTATTCCCATCTGTTTCAGGCAGGAAATGATATAATTGCCTGCAATGCGTCCACCTTTCCATCCGGCTTCGCGTCCTTCCAGTTCGTCACAGGCCAGAAAGCCGATATGTGCTTCGGCTGTGGCACGGTTGATAGTTTCTACTCCTTTTTTTTCAGGAGTCACTTTTTTAGGAGAAGCGGCATTCAGCCCGGTGGTGCATAATGCAAACAGTGCAATAGCTAAGAGGTGTTTTTTTCATAAAGTTGTGGTTTTTAGTAAGCGGCGCGATACTTGCCTTCTTCCTTGTCTTCCAACATGTTCAGGTAAGAAGTATAGCGTGACTCGCTGATTAGATGTTTCTCCACTGCATCGCGTACGGCGCATCCGGGCTCGTGCCTGTGGGTGCAGTTTCCATACTTGCATTGAGCGGAATATTCAAATATTTCTTTAAAGTAATGTCCTACTTCCTCTTCTTCCATATCAAATGTTCCGAAACCTTTGATACCCGGAGTGTCGATGATGTATCCACCACCGTCTACTGGGAACATTTCGGAAAAGGTTGTGGTATGCATTCCTTTGTTATGGTAATCGGAAATTTCACCTGTTTTCAAGGTTTGTTCAGGCAAAATAGCATTGATTAATGTTGATTTCCCTACTCCTGAGTTACCTGAAAGCAAAGTGACCTTTCCTTTCAGGTCTTTTTTTCACTTCGTCTGTACCTATGTTGTTCAGTGCGGAAACTTTGAAGCAAGGGTAACCGATGTATGTGTACAGGTTTATCAGAGCATCCATATAGCGTGTATCATCCTCATTATACCTGTCTATCTTATTGAATATCAGTTTGACGGGTACACGGTATGCTTCTGCAGTGGCTAGAAAACGGTCAATGAATATAGTTGAGGTTTCGGGATAATTAATTGTAACAATCAGCATACATTGATCCAGATTGGCCGCCAGTATGTGCGATTGTTTGGAAAGGTTAGAGGCGCGCCGGATGATATAGTTCTTGCGGTCTTCTATCTCACTGATGAAGGCGGTTCCTTCATTGTTGATAATGATTTGTACATAATCTCCTACAGCAATGGGATTGGTACTCCGAATACCTTTTAAACGGAAATTTCCTTTGATCTTGCATTCGATGGTACGTCCGTCTTCTGTTTTGACAAGATACCAGCTGCCTGTGATTTTTTATTACTAGTCCTTTCATAAATTAAAATGAAGGATGAAAAATGAAGAAAGAGGGATTGGACCGCACGGACAAGAGCAAGGCTGTGCAGGACAATTTTTCCTTCTTCATTATTATTGCTTCATTATTTTAAGTTCTTCATTAAACCGTCATAATTTCTTTATCTTTCTCTGCCAGAAGTTCTTCAATCTTCGCGATATATTTATCGTGTACTTTCTGAAGTTTGGCTTCCGCATTCTTTTGCTCGTCTTCGGGCATACCCTCTTTAACAGCTTTTTTCCAGTGTATCTATAGCGTCACGGCGTGCGTTGCGTATACTTACTTTTGCGGTTTCGCCTTCGCCTTTACATTGTTTGGCCAGTTGCTTGCGGCGTTCCTCTGTCAATGGCGGAATACCCAAACGGATGATTTCACCGTTGTTTTCGGGAGTGATGCCCAGATCAGAGTCCATGATAGCTTTTTCGATGATACGGAACATACTTTTGTCCCATGGCTTGATGGCGATACTGCGTGCATCGGGAGTAGTCACGGCAGCTACATTACTGATGGGAACCATGCTTCCATAAGAGTCAACACGAATGCCATCCAGCAACCGGGTACTGGCTTTTCCTGCACGAATGTGCGCTAAGGCCTCTTCCAAATACATAACGGCCATGTCCATTTTCTCTTGTGCGTCGTTGATGCAAGTTTTTGCGTCTATCATACTGTTCTGTTATTTAAGTTGTTTATTGATTCGTTTTAAGTGAAACAAAAGTAATTTATTTTTTGATTATCTGCAATAAAAGGGGGATGATTTTATATTTCTAACGGCTCTTTACTTTATCATCACCAGTTTAAGTTGTTGAGGCTTTATTAAAAATAGGTGAAAAGTTTTGTGTCTTATCGGATAACAGGATTGAAATGATGAACACCTTAAGCTTTTCTTCCCTGTGTACTAAGTCTTTTTTATTGCATGATTAAGCTTTTTCATACGGCAACCTATTACAGACTCCGATAATGGACTGTATAAACTATTGTAGTGGACTGTAGGGTCTGCTGTAATAGACTGTACGGTCCACTGACGGAGTCTGTAGTAGGTTGCCGTATGAAAGGTCTTAGCTGTGCGGAAGAAAGCCCTTAGTCTACGGGGAGAATACTTTTGTAATTAGGTATAACGACGAGACAGACAAAGACATCAACAGAATTAGGGTAAATTTTGGTTGGTAAGCATTATCTTTGCATTTAAAAAAAGATGATAACTTTATATTTAGCCCGTCACGGGCAGACAGAAGAGAATATGACCCGTATTTTCCAAGGACATATGCCGGGCACGCTGACTGTTGAAGGAATAGCACAGGCTGAAGCGCTGCGTGATACTTTGCGGGACATCTCTTTGGACGCAGTGGTCAGTAGTGATTTGAAGCGGTGTGTGGATACGGCCCGTATCGCGGTGGAAGGTCGGAACCTGCCTTGGGAGAAAATGGTTTTGTTGCGTGAAATCGATTGGGGGAGCTGGACGGGGCTTGCCATTAAAGAAGTTGATTTGCGACATTTTCCGGCAGATGTGGAAACGGAGGCGATGCTGTATGAGCGTGCGGGGCGTTTTGTGGACTACTTGAAAGAGCGATATGATGGGAAAACAGGTGTTGGCTGTCGGACATGGACTGATAAACAGGGCGGTACAGGCACACATTCAAGGAGTAACTTTGGAACATTTGCGTAGTGTGCCAAAGATGAATAATGCGGAACTACGCCGGTTCAAGTTAACGTAATTCCGCATTGAATAACACGTGGTTATTGCAAAGTGATTCCCATTATTCCTATCACTACATCATTGGACAGGGTTTCCAGGGTCAGCCCTTTTAGTTCCTTGGAATGATCCAAAGGAATATCGAGCAATATGCCTGCACCACCTTCTATCTCACGTCCATATACACCAGTGATGTTGAGTTCTTTACCCAGGTCACGGCTTACTTTACCGCTTTTCAAGTGCAGACGGTACGGCCGGGGAGCAGGTACTTGGAACGCTTTGCCGTCCACATAGAGGTCTTGTTCTATGGGACACCAGTTGTCCGGATTGATCAACTCCGTTGCTTGGGAAGTTCCGTCTGCATAGTGTATGCGGATTATTCCATTGGCAATGTGGCATTGCATGTGGTTGGTACTTCCCGCCATCAGCAGATAAGCATGTGAGGCTGTACCGGATAGTGAGATGGTGGAACTGTCCGGGTAATTATCCCATAGGGAGGTGAAAAGAATGTTGTTCCCTTTTTCTTTCAGACGGAAAGGGATGCCTAAAGACGTTTGGAAAGTATCATGATGTACAAGGCTGCGTAATCCCGAGTCGTCTATGGTAGCGCTCAGCAGCGGATGACACCATTCTCCTATTCCCTGTGTGGGAAGTTGCAAAGTAGTGTATGGAGACCGGGGAGACAGGTATTCATTTTGATAAATATCGGTGACAGAAGCATTCAGTTGTCTGTCAAAATCAATCATCCGGCATTTTTCGGGACGGATATCTGCAAAGTCTGTATAGGAAGGGGCTTTCCGGGTGTTCTCTATATAGATATTAACAGGTTGCCACCAATCCATTTCTCCTTGATGAGTGTAAACAAAGAAAGTGTGGTGTCCCGGTTCACCTTTTAGCTGTGCGTTGAAAGCGGTGGCTTCCACTGTGTGTTTTGCTAAAACGCTCTGAGGATCATATACTTGGGAGATGGATGCTCCCGAAGGTATTTGCAAAGCCAACTTCCCGTTTGAAGCGATGACTAGTTCTTGGACTGCCAACGTATGAAGTGATGCTCCTTCCCATTCGATGGTAATGGTGGTTGAAGATGTTCCTTCCGCCTGGATTGAAAGAAGAGGATAGCCATGGGCCGATTCGATGGATTGCCATGTGGCAGGAACACCATTCACTTTTACTGAACGGATCTTCTCTTTTCTGGCATTGATTTGCAATACCGGATGGAGAGGAGTCTGGAACCGTTGTGTGATATGATAGGTGTCCGTATCTTCTTTTCGGGTAAAGCGATAGCTTATATCGGGAGTACTGACGGAAGCCTTGTCCCAGTCGTCCGGAAAGCCCGGCCGGAGGATGATTTGCTGGTTCAGGGCATCCGGCAGGATACCGAACAGTCCTTGGATCAGTACTCGTGAAGCGACCCCGATGGGATCGCCGAAATCCCGGTAGCATTCTCCGCGTGCGGCATCATAGAAGCTGATCTGGCCGAAGTTGCCCGGACTGTCTCCTAGATACATGCCGTCTAGAACAGAGCTTTTCAAAAGTTTGTATCCGGCCTCGGCACGTCCGGCCTGGAAGTATGACAATGCGGTATGCATGACTTCGGCAAAGGCGATATTATTGACACTCCATGAGTAGGGTAGCCAGTTGGTGGTGGCGATAGTGGCATATCCATTCTCTTTTAATCCATGGGCTGTGACGGGAATATGAGGAATGGCTGTGTCTATATAACGGGTAGCCTGATAGGCTTGGAACGGGTTAGCTGTCTCGCTGTCTATAGCATGATAAATGGTCCATACAGCGGCACTTTCGTGTACTCGCTTGTGTCCCATAAAATCTTGATATTCCGCCCAATGTCCTTTACCGGGAAGCCATAGCCTCTCGTTCATGGCTTTCAGAATCTTTTCGGCTTCGTTGCGGTAAGGAGTGGGATCTTCGCCTATCTTTTCAGCCAATTGGGCCGCTGTCTTGTTGGCACGGTAGTTATAAGCCGATGAATGGGTGACTCCTCCGCTATTGTAATAAAGGGCGTCACTGGCCCAAATGCAGGCGTATGCGTCATACAGCCCGTCGTTATCTGGGTCGTAGTTCAGCTTTTCCCATGCGAGGTGACGGGTGATGACAGGCCACATTTGGCGGACATAATCCAAGTCCCCCGTCCATTTGAAATGCCATAACAATTCGTCTATGTAGCAAAGATTCATGTCGTAGTGGTGCATCTGATTATTGCGATGCGGATTACGGCAGATGTATCCGTTACTGTATTGGGGGGTACCCCATTTCTTGACGGAACGTGCCAGATGCAGGGCGGAATCTTGTGCCGGATGGGGGAGGGTGTTGGGCACTTCGGTGACCTGACTTGCCGCGTATGCGTTGAAATGGGTCCGGGCACGGTCATGCCATCCCAAAACATCGCCGGTATAAGCGGCTCGCCAACCACTGAGTGGCATCCGCCATCCTATGGCACCGTGTAACCATACTTCGCCGTCCCAGATTCCATCAGCTGCCATGGCCAGAGTGCCTCCTAAGGTGTTGAAATAAGGGTCGGGTGTTTCAATGCGGATGCGTGAGGCTGTTTCGGAGCGGGCAGCTTCTGCTTTTTTAAACAGGGTTTCGCCTTCGGCAGTTGTCAGTGTACGTAGTTCCTGGTTTTCCAATAGAATATAAAGTGTTCCATCTATCTGTGCCGGGCAGGATTGTAACTGTTGAGGCTGGAGAGGAGCTTCGAAACTGTCGGCAGGGTCGGCTCCCATATCTCCGTTACGGTTTAGCTTGGAATTACGTATCTCTGAAATGGATGCCAGTAGAATGGGATTGGATCCCTTGAAATTCCGGGCGTTGAATTGCCAGATGGCCCCTTCTTTATCGGGAAGTACCAATGTGGCAATAGATAAGTTTCCACCTTCGAAGGATGGGTGGAATAAATTGTAGCTGCGGCGTCCCGCTGTATAACGGGACTCGCAGTGTTCGGTAGAATCAAGGGCTACCGTTCCTCCGGAGGTCTGCAGTTTAAAGCAGATGTGTTTCGGGTTCTTCTTGGTATAAGCAGCGAATACGGGCCGGTCGCTTGTCTCCAGCCGGAATGCTGTGTGGCTGCCGTATAAGGCACGGGTAAAGCGATTCTTACCATTGATGCAGACAAAATCGTCTCCGTCAGGGGTATATTGCAGGCTTCGGGTGGCATTCCGGCGATGCTCGTTGTACGAAGTGGATTCTATGAAATCGCCTATCTTTTGTGGCTGCTTGGTTTGTCCTGCGCCGGAAACGCTACCGATGCCCAACAGGCATAGAAGTAAATATGTCGTTTTCATGATGATAACTACTAACTCCTGTTCTTACGGTAATGGCTGTAATCCTTCCCAGCGTACATTCCATTTGCCATCTTTCGGAAATCCGGGATTGTTCCCTTCCGATCCATCCCATCCGGCGCACATCATAGCGACTGTGGTCAGTAATCCACCGTTGCCGGGCAGGTAAATACGCAGACGCCCGTCCTGGTAATTGTGACCGTTTGCCAGATAGGTGTTGGTACGTTTGTCCATCAATAATGCGCTGACTGCCTTCTCGGGCTCACCCATTCGGGCGGCATTCATGGCTGTCATCGGATAATCCCAGCCCCAGGTCTTGTCCCAGTTCCAGTTATCCCAAATCCAGTGCAGGGTGTTTTTCATATATCCGGCATGAATCAGCTGATTCATGGGCAGGATGCCGACAGCGCCCAGCACTGCCATGTGATCTGAGGTAAAACGGATATCTTTATAGGTATCCACCGCGGTCTCGGCTGCCAGATACAGCTGTTCGTCGTTGTATGCCAGCGGAGATAATTTCTCTATCAGTACATCCCATTCGGGTACACGTTCCATCCCTGTACGTTCACGCCATGTTTGGGCAACTTGCATGGCGAAATGCCAGTACGAAAGCTCAAAAGGCGGATTGACAGTTTCGGCAGCGCGCAACGTTTCCTGTGCGGGGATAGCACCTTTCAAGACATAACGGTCGTGCTCTTCCTCGTATGTGGCGAATGAATACATGAATTCGGCGGTTTCCTGTATCAGGCTATTGTATTTTTTTTAGCAGTTCTTCCGATGGATTAGCCCGATAGAGCAATTCTGCCAGGTAGATGAGATGAGGCTGTTGCCAGATCAGGAAGCTGCCTACTTTAGAGGGGGCTTCAAGACCGCTGGGATCAGTCATTTTCATCCATCGTATGCCTTTGAAACCTTGTCTTTCCGCTATCTGGCGGGCTATGGGTTCCACGGTTTCATACCAGGATAAAGTGCGGTCCAACAATTCGGGATGTCCCCATAAGGCGAATTGTGCCTGATGCCACCAGATCATTTCCAAATGGAATTTCCCGAACCAGGAGTTGTAAGTTAGTCCGGTTTCCTGTGGCGGGGTTGAGCCTGCGCATTGGATAGCGAGCAGATATTGGCTTAATACGACCCGGCGTTCCAATTCTTTGGCCCGGACATCAGTACATTGTGAGAAGTCGGCAACAGCTCCCTGTGTCCAGTAATTTTTCCAGTGTCCGGAAGAGGCTTGTTGTACTTCTGTAAAAGTCAGGATGGGAGAAGCGGATACTTGTGGTGTGAATTGGCAGGTGAATGTAAATATACTGTCCGTTGGCGTGAGTACGAAATAGTTTGCACTTTTCTCACTTAGCTTCGCAGGGCCTTCCCAACTGATTGTTACATAATAGGTAGTTGCGTCGAGTGTTCTTTTTAACACGGCCGATTGTGCGTCTTCACTGACCAGGGTCGTGCTATGCTTATCATTCGCCTCCCAATTACAAGCATCGTCACAGTGACCGCCCGTGGGATAGGGGAAGTGAAACTTGATGCCGGCAGGTTGTCGGGCCGATAGGCGTGCGGCAATCATATCACGCTCCGGATGGCAGACTGTCTGAATGTAGTAGGGAGTTTCTTTGAGAGTGAACCGGCTGTTGATAATACCGTTCCACATATCCAGTGATTGCTGTATGTTTTGCACATCCGAGGGACGTACTTCATTTCCTAATTCGAGTCCGATGATACCCAGATGCAGGCGGTGTGGGTTTACACGATACCAGTCGGATGCTTCCTTTGCTCTGCCGGGTTCTTTGGGTTGGGTGGCATATAGCTCTTTGTGCCCGTGGCCGAAGTCATACTCCACCAAGGCTTCCTCCGGTTTATAGTTTTCGGGATTTCCGAAGCTGTGCCATCCCCATTGGCTTTGTGTACCCAGTGGAACTCCGTTTTTATAGACTTCGGGAAAAGTCTGCAATCCTGTAGCATCTACCGTATAGGCAAATTCTCCGTTCCCTACCGACAGGGAGGATAATGAATCCATGGCAGTCACTTCCGGATTATTGCGTGTTACCAGTGCATGGCGGTCTATGGCTTTCTCTTTGGGAGAGGTGCAAGCAGCCAATGCAAACATTGTCAGAGCATAAATGGTGTGTTTCATTGTATATAGCTAATTTAAAAAGATGGATAATTCTGTTGTTTATGCGATATGATTCTATTTGCCAAGCTGTAGGCAACCCATGATGAAAGGACCGGTAGCTTTGGCATCGTTGTCACGCATTTTTTCGCCAATGTAATATTCAAAGCTTCCGTCGCGGTAAGGAGTGCCGCCTAGTCCGCCTACTTGGCAGCAACGGGTCAGCGTCAGAGTTCCGTCGGAGTTCTCGAGAAGCAATGTTTGCTTTAATCCGTTGAAGGCCTTTTCCGCGATGGTCCGGTATTGGGCATCTATATATCCTTTGTTCACCGCTTTGGCATAAGCATACATACATTGGGTGGTTACGGATGCTTCGGGAAAATTACCTTCACGCTCGGGCTGGTCTATTACCTGATACCATAGACCGTCTCTTTGATAGTTGGGCAGGCTTTCTGCCAAACCTTGAATCCAACTGATAAGCGAGGCACGTCCGGGGTGGTTGTCGGGAATATAGTCCAGTACATCTACCATGGCCATGAACCACCAGCCTATACTGCGTCCCCAAAAATTAGGTGAAGTACCGTCTTGCGGATTTGCCCAACGTTGGGATTTGCTCTCGTCCCAGGCATGATGATATAATCCGGTTTCCGGTGAATAGGTATGTTTGTGGCAAAGTGTGAATTGTTTTACCGCCTCATCAATCAGATCAGGACGGTTGAATTCCGCTCCATAGCGGGCTAGGAAAGGGGAAGCCATATAAAGTCCGTCCAGCCACATCTGATGTTGATAGATCAATTTATGCCAGAAGCCACCTTCCAGCGTACGTGGTTGTCTTTTGAGTTGTTCTACCAGTAAGTCCATAGCTGCTTTGTATTTTTCTTTGCCTGTTTCTTTATAGAGGTCAAACAGAACTTTTCCTGAATTGATGTAATCTAGGTTGTAAGTTGACATATCATAGAGGTGGATTTCTCCTTTTTCGTTAATCAAACTATCCGCCCATTCCTCAACATAAGTAAAGTAACGTTTGTCACCGGTATTTTCCACATATCCAGCATGGCGCAACAGCCTACTCCTTGTGAATACCCGAAAAAGAGCCGTTTGCCATGATCTAGCTGATAGGCTTTGGGAAAGCGGAGCATCTCAGAGTCGGCAAAGCGCTGGGCATATGAATCGGAAGATATACCGGGAAGGGGTGTGGGGACTGTAGGGAGAGGGGCTATGCATACTTCTCCACTGTACGGAATTGCCTTTTTTAGCTTGGAGAGACATGGGTGCCATGCAGGCGGCCAATAAATAGATGTAACAGTAATTTTTCATGGTATTTCCTGTCGTTTTTATAGTCTTTGAATGATTTACACTTTTTTGCTGATGTAAAAAATAGGCTAATTAACGCTATAAGTCCATGAATAATTGTTCATTTAGATGGAAAATCTATCGGTTGAGTCTCGTTTTTTAAGGAATATGTGTCAATAAAGAACGAATTTGTGGAAAAAATGGTAAGACAGAGAAAAACTGTTCACCCATTTGTCATTTAGAAGGAAATAAGGAATGACAAATGGATGAACTTGATGAGAATATCAGTTGTGTACCAGTGTTCCTATATTTTCACCGGTCATTACTTTTTTCAGGTTACCTACTGTGTCCATGTCGAAAACGATAATGGGTAGGTTGTTTTCCTTGCACATGCAGGTTGCTGTAAGATCCATTACTTTCAAACCGCGCTTTAATACCTCATCGTAGGTGATATCGTCAAATTTCGTAGCAGTGGGGTCCTTTTCAGGATCAGCTGTATAAATGCCGTCCACGCGTGTTCCTTTCAGCATCACATCGGCTTCTATCTCGATACCACGTAGGGAAGACCCGGTATCGGTAGTAAAAAACGGATTGCCTGTTCCGGCAGACATAATTACAACTTCTCCGTTTTCCATCGCTTCAATCGCTTTCCATTTGTTGTAAAACTCACCGATGGGTTCCATGCGGATAGCTGTCAATACACGTGCCTTGACTCCGGCTGCTCCCAATGCGGAACTCAATCCCAAGCTGTTGATAACGGTTGCCAACATTCCCATTTGGTCACCTTTTACACGGTCAAAACCTTTAGAAGCTCCACTCAGCCCACGGAAGATATTTCCACCACCGATTACAATACCTATTTGTACGCCAAGGTCGTGTATCTCCTTGATTTGTTGCGCATATTCACCCAGACGCTTTTCGTCTATACCATATTGCTTTTCGCCCATCAGGCTTTCGCCGCTCAGCTTTAGTAGAATTCATTTTAAATCTTGCCATATTGGTTTGCTTTTTTAGCTTTTTTGCAAAGATAAAAAATATTAATCGTTTTTTACTTGTTTTATATCCTAAAATATTTCTTCCCATAACTCCTTGCATTACTCCGCGAAGTAGAAGATAGGTAATGAATGCCATCCATAAAGCGTGATTGCCCATTGCTCCCCGGAAACCGTAGTAAATAAGAAAGAAACTGACAGAAGCTGCTATCATGGCTTTCAGCATCAGATGGGTGGCTGTCGCACCGATGAATATTCCATCGAACAAAAAAGCAGAGAAGCCTGCCAAAAGGAATGGCAAGTACCCAATAAAAATAACTTTCGGAAGCATGAATGACAGTTGTTTCGTTAGTCAGTAATCCGAGAAAGGATTGTCCTCCTATACTATATAATAAGGTGAAAGTAAGTGATAATCCTAGTCCCCAGCCGAATAGTTGGCGAACCGTCGTGTGGAGTGCTTTCTGATTATTGGCTCCGATATATCTTCCTGCCAATGCTTCTCCGGCGTATGCGAAGCCGTCCATAATGTAGGAGAATAAAGTGAATAATTGCATAAGTAATGTATTGACCGCCAACACCACTTCTCCTTGTGCCGCACCTGCCGAGGTGAAAAAGACAGTAACCGCCACCAGGCAGATGGTACGGAAAAAGATATCCCTGTTTACTTGGAAGAAACGGTACATGGCCTGTTTGTCAAAGAAGGAATGCCATTCTATGCGTTTCCGCAGGGTGCTGTAGTAGCGTAACCACAACAAATATGCCATGACTAGCCCGGCATATTGTGCAGTTAACGTTCCGATAGCGACACCTTCTATTTTCATTCCTAATCCATATACTAGAAGAAGACTGACCGCAATGTTCACTATATTTTGTGTGATGGCTATATACATGGGGAAACGGGAATTTTGCATACCGATATACCAGCCGGCAAAACTGTAAAGCCCTAATACAGCCGGTGCTCCCCAAATACAGATACGGAAATAGAGACCGGCCAGATGTTCTACTTCTTCAGTCGTTTGGATAAAGGTGAATGCAATTCTTTCTATAGGATATTGCAAGGCTAGCAAAGTAAATGCAATGAATAAGCCTACTCCGACGGAACGGAGTAGTAACCGGGTGACTTCATTCAGGTCGTGCCTGCCGTATGCTTGTGAAGTCATGCCGCTGGTTCCCATACGCAGAAAACCGAAAATCCAGTAGATGATGTTGAAAAGCATTCCGCCTACAGCTATTGCTCCGATGTAGGCGGCAGAGCCCAAATGACCTACAATAGTAACATCAATCAAACCCAACAGAGGAACTGTAATGTTTGAAACGATAGAAGGGATGGCAATTTGAAGTATTTTTTTGTTTCCGTTATTAAGTTGAATCATGAGTGTAGATTGATAGAGATGGATACAAAGGTACTCTCTTTCTCATAAATAACCAATGAAAATTTAAATTTGAACTGAAATTTGTTGTTGTTTAAGATGATATATCATTGGATTATAGATATATTTGCGGTTATTAAAATGGTCAAAACAGGAGAATTATGAAAGAGAATTTTCAAATCCATATTTGGTTGGGCTTATTGTTATGTCTGTTAGGTATGTCATGTTCGGATGATACTCCGGCTAAAGGAAATGAACCGGGAAATGGCAACACGGAGTTGGAAGTCAATGAGTGGATAGAGAGTGTCATGCGCAGTGATTATTTGTGGAATAACGACATTCCTGCTCAAGATAAATTGGATTTCTCTGCTGATCCCCAAACATTTTTTAGCTCTATGCTCAGTTTGAAAGATGGAAAGACGAGAAACGGAAAGCATCTTTATTATTATTCTTATATGGAGAAGAATAAAGATTATAAAGCACGTACCAGCATTGATGCGGATGATACTTATGGTATGGAGTTTACTTTATTTAATGTTGTAAACGATAGTAATCAACCTTTAGGATATTATTATGCCCGTATCCTGTATGTTCTTCCTAATAGTCCGGCATCAAGTGCAGGTTTGGAAAGAGGGGATTGGATCGTGGGTATTAAAGGGAAAAATAATATTAATTCCGATAATTATGGAATCTTATTAAATGGGGATAGGACTCAATGGCTCGTCAAACGTGGCGATACAGAGGTCAGAACTATTGATATAGAAGCTTCCCGGGCCGTGGAGGACAATCCCTTATTCTATCACAATGTATATACTCGGGGAGATAAAAAGATAGGGTATTTGGTTTATAATCATTTTACTCCCGGACCGAATGGGTATTCGGATCGTACCTATGATGAGGAAATGAAGAAGATATTTGCCGGATTTCAGGCACAAGGTGTGAACGAATTTGTGTTGGACTTGCGATATAATGGAGGTGGATATGAGAATTCTGCTAATATGCTTGCAGGACTCCTCATACCAGAAGCTTCTCGAAAAAAAGTATTTGCTGTTTTCTCTGACAATAAAGGACAATCCTATTCTAATGAATTTTGTGTGGAGACGAAAGGAACGGCAGGTTACTTGAAACTTAATTCCAATCGAATTTATATATTGACAAGCCAAAGTACGGCTTCTTCTTCGGAAGTCGTTATTAACAGCCTCAACCCATTTATGGATGTTATCCTTATTGGCGAATTGACAGAAGGAAAAAATGTAGGAATGGAGATGCAGAAAAATGATAAATATGAATGGATGTATTGGCCTATTACATTGAGAGTGACTAATGCGGTGAATTATGACTACAGTGCCGGTTTTAAACCGGATATAGAATGGAACGAGTATGATTTGACTCAAAATCCGACGGACGTTTTATTACCATTGGGTGATCCGGATGAATTCATGCTGGGTAAAGCCATCTCCTTGATTACAGGAGTAAAACGATCAGCCAGAGGCATGAATACGTTATCTAAATCGATTATGAAGGGGGAATCTGTGTATCAATCGACAGAACGTCATGCCACTGGAGGAATGTTGATGGTTCCTGAAGGGAAGGACAACTAAAGGATATATTTAACTTCTTTGAAGGCATATTTTCTAAGAGAACCGTTTTTATCTTTCAGAATCAAATGTCCGTCGGGTTCCACACGGATCAGTTTGGCAGTAAACTCTCCTTTTGCATCACAATAGGGGTGATAACCTTCCTTGCGATATTGTGCTTTCAGGTAGTATTCCTGAATTTTGGTGATGATATCAGTTTCTCTGTTTTCTATCCGGGAATAGAGGTTTATGATATGTTCCAATACGCTGTTTAAAACTTCCATTCTGTCTGTTTCCTTTTGAGTAATTTGTCTTAATGAAACAGGGTTGGGGGCGGATGAATGAAATTCTTCCTGGTTAATATTGATTCCTATTCCAACAATGCTTTGTGAAATTTGGCTTCCTGTTAAATCATTTTCAATCAATATGCCGACTATTTTTTTGTCTTTCCAATAGATATCATTGGGCCATTTTATTTGCAGGCAATCTGCATGGACGTAATGGGCCAATGCGGTACGAATGGCAGAAGCTACCGCCATAGATAAAATGAACTGACTGGCGGGGGCGATTGTTTGGGGATAAAATACAGTGCTGAATGTCAGATTCTTGCCATATTCTGATTCCCATGAATTCCCACGCTGCCCTTTTCCGGCGGTTTGATATTCTGCCATAAGCGTGGTGAATTCCTTGATTTCTTTTTCCTGACAAAGTTCTGCAAGTCGGTCGTTTGTAGAGGTTACAGTTTCTTCTTTTAAGATTTTGCTTAACCAGTTAGGGGATTTCATCATATTCTTTTTTAAGTTTACGGGTGAATTTTTTGATAACCTCTTCGTATGAGTGGTCTATCAGTAATAAAATCAGTTTGTCGTCAATGTCACCTTGTAATGATACTTGGTTCCAATATTTCTTATTGAAGTGATAGGCTCCTTCAATGCCGGAATGATGTTCTCTTAATTCCAAGGCATATTCGGGTTTACATTTTAAAGATAGCCATTCCGGGTTGTCCAATCCGATGCAGGCATACATTTTCCCCATGACTTTGAATACTAAGGTGACATTATCAAAAGGAAATTCTTCTGTTGTTCCTTTCTTTCTGATACAGTAATCGCGTATTGTTTCTATGTCCATATATAATGTATATATTTCTACCAAATCGGAGGATAAAAGGCTTCTTCAATATGCTCTATAGTGAAAGGAGCCTTTTCGCCCACTAAGGTGATGATATCAAAACGTACAGGTAAATCTACTGAGAACTTACGCAAGTATACATCAGTTGAAGCTATGATTCTGCGAATTTTCTTATCTGTTACTGCATCTTCCGGATTACCGAATCTAGTATTCTTGCGGGTCTTTACCTCTATAACAATTAGTTCGTTTCGATATTCGGCGACAATATCCAGTTCTTTTTTCCCGCAATGCCAATTCCGGTGGCGGATGGAATATCCTTTATCTATGAGATATGCAGCGGCCTCTTCTTCTCCCTCCTTGCCAAATTCGTTGTGTTCTGCCATTCTGTTTCTTTTTGCGCAAAAATACTCTTTTTTATGCTTTGTATTTACAGAAGTAAAGCTAATTTTGCAGAGAATATGGCAAAACAACGTAAAAAAATGAGGGTAAAAGTACCGGCATCAACCCCTAAACGCAAGCAGCGTATGGTATGTCTGATGAGTGAAGAGGAGGTACGGATTGTGGATTGTTATCTTAAAAAATATAAGATAACCAATAAGGCGCGTTGGTTACGCGAAACAGTATTGACTTTTATCCATCAGAAGATGGAAGAGGATTATCCTACGTTGTTTAATGAACATGATATGAGAAGATAAGATGGCAGATGATACCTATTATATGAAACAAGCCTTGATGGAGGCTGTAAAAGCAGCTGAACAGGGAGAAGTTCCGGTGGGGGCGGTGGTAGTCTGTCGTGACCGCATCATTGGCCGTGGCCATAATCTGACAGAAACATTGAATGATGTTACAGCTCATGCCGAAATGCAGGCTGTTACTGCTGCGGCTAATACATTGGGGGGAAAATACCTGAATGAATGTACTTTGTATGTCACAGTGGAACCGTGTGTGATGTGTGCCGGTGCTATAGCTTGGGCACAGACAGGAAAACTTGTCTTTGGTGCTGAAGATCCAAAGAGGGGATATCAAAAATATGCTCCCGATGCCTTGCACCCAAAGACGATCGTGGTGAAAGGAATACTTGCCGATGAATGTGCCCGATTGATGAAAGATTTCTTTAAGAAAAAACCGATGATTCTTATTTCACCTCTTCATAATCTACATACTCTCCCTCATCCTCATCAAAGATTTTTTTTCCTGTTTCCCGACGAATGAGAACGTCTATTTGAAGAAGAGGATTCTGCAAAATTCTCATTCTCGTCATTCGCTTGATTCTGAGTATATGTATTTTGTTTCTGGTGGGTGGAAGTTCGATTTTGATAGGGGGGACGTTTGCCGATCCCGAACAATACACGCAAAATGTTACCTAATATAGTGAAGCCGATAAAAACAATCAGCAGAAAAATAATAAGTAGAAAGCCTAAAAATCCAAACATAGTAATTTCTTTTTTATATATCACGTACAACAAGCGTGCCACGTTTATTGTTTACGCTCTTTTTTTAGTTAAAAGAGATAGAATGATATACCACAGGATGATAGCTGCAAAACTGCTGATTTTTAAAAAAAACTCAACAGGGGGATGCATACAATGAGGAAAATATAGCTGACTTTGTTCTGTTTCCAGGCAAGACTCTTGAATTTTAATGAGAACATTGGGATTTCTGCCACCAGCAATAATGACATAATAACTACCAAAATGAAAAGATATGCCGCATTAAAAGAATCGGATATAAGGAAAGAATGTGCTCCTACAGTCAATGATCCCCAAAATAAAGCATTAGCCGGAGTGGGCATACCAATAAAACTACTGCTCTGACGTGGGTCTATATTGAACTTGCCTAAACGCAAAGCTGAAAATACGGAAATAAGGAATGCGGTATAAGGCATATAATCGGCAACAGGCAATAGAAAATCAGGATAGTGTACCTCTTTAAATAAGGAAAAGACAATGGCGGAAGGAGCGAATCCAAAAGTGATGTCATCGGCCAACGAGTCTAATTCTTTTCCTAAAGGACCTGATACTTTGAACAAACGTGCCAACATGCCATCAAAGAAATCAAATACAGCACCTAGTATAATAAAAGAGATGGCCAAGGTATAGTCTTCATTAAATGCCATGACACTGGCAATACAACCGGAGAATAGATTACAGCAAGTTACTGCGTTAGGAATGTGGCGTGTGATACAGTTTGCCATTGGTGATTTTTTTATTTTAGTTTAGCAATGACGGTTTCGTTACCTACAGTCGCTTGTCCCATCTTGACACAGACTTCGGTTCCTAAGGGAAGATAAACATCTACACGCGAACCGAATTTAATAAAACCCATGTGTTCATCAATGTAGCAATCTTCTCCTACTTCGGCATAGGTCACGATTCGACGGGCTATTGCTCCTGCTATTTGGCGCGCCATGACGGTATGTCCTTCGGGAGTTTCAATAACGACCATAGAACGTTCATTTTCCGTACTGGCCTTAGGCAGCCATGCTTTCATAAATTTACCGTTATGATGGTCTACATGTTTCACTACTCCGTCTACGGGATACCAATTGGCATGTACATTGACAATGCTCATAAAAATAGAAATCATTAACCGGCGGTCATGAAAATATTCATGTTCGTCTACTTCTTCTATAACTACTATCCTTCCGTCTGCCGGGGCTACTACGATTTTTTTCGGTGTCGTGCTCGAATAATCGAATGGGACAACGGAAAAAGTTAACCATTAACAGGTAAACAACGATACTTGCGGCGGCAAATATATAGAATGGAATTTTGCACTCAATTCCCCAAAACAACAGGGCATTGATACCAATTAATAGGATGGCACTGACAATTAAAATGCTTGTTCCTTCTCTATGTAGTCTTATTTTCTTTAATTTCTTCAGTCGGTTCATGATTGTATAAAACCAATTATCGTGCAAAATAAACTTATTTTGAAAACCCTGCAAATAAAAGTTGTTAGAAATGCCTATTTCGACTTCATTTAAGATAAAAAAGCGAATGTTGATAACTTCTTCTTTATCTTTTGCAGGTTTTATGAAAGCGGAGTATCTTTAGACAAGTTTTTTAGGAGAGTAACGATTATGCAGGATTTTGTCCATTTACATGTCCATACCCAGTATTCCATCCTTGATGGCCAGGCGTCTATTC
>ENA-OPYU01000311-OPYU01000311.1-human-gut-metagenome-genome-assembly--contig:-NODE-311-length-19535-cov-3.184460_pt1 | contig 19535 bp, 24 predicted proteins | sample MGYA00242637_ERZ504482 | MGnify/ENA primary metagenome ERZ504482 (study PRJEB26092, sample SAMD00036237) | human gut metagenome | host: Homo sapiens | study: EMG produced TPA metagenomics assembly of... | reverse complement strand
ACTCTCCCTGCAGAATTTTCAGCGTCTTCATGACATGTTCATAATCCATCCGTTTCGGTCCGATAATGCCGATCGTTCCTTTCATGCCTTCGCCAAGTTCATACGTCGCTGTCACGACACTGCAGTCCTTCATTGTTTTAACCGGAGTCTCATCTCCGATATAAACCTGTATTCCGTGACTATCCTCACTTGCCAGTGTCTCTGTCACAAGATCGGCGAGCTGCTGCTTCTCTTCAAATGCACTGATGATCTCCTGTGCGCTTTGCTTATCGCTCAACTCCGGATACTTAAAGATGTTCGTAGCTCCGCTTGTATAAATCTTCATATCTTCTTCTACATGGATCGTCTCTGCCACCGCATCCAGTACATGAGCGACAACCTCACTGTGAATGCCTGCCTGCTCTTTCAGCCTTGCGATCAATCCAAGTGTGATCTGATCGATCGGAAGTCCGTTCAATGTAGTATTAAGAAGCATATTTAACTTCAGAAGATTCTCATTACTTAACATTTCCCCTACTTCGATGATCTTATTCTTGATTACATTACCGCCAAGTACGATAACCGCTACGATCTGTTCTGCATCAACTTGAGAAAGCTGAATAAATTTCAGCGTATTCCGATTGTTAATCGGAGACGATACCATCGTCGCATAATTCGTATTCGTCGCCAAAACTCTTGCTGCCTGCTGTAATACTTTCTCAACCTTATCGGTTTTCTCCAACATCGCGCTTTCTCTTTTTGCAATCTCTTGTTCTTTTTCTTCCATCAGCATATCAACATAAAGCCGATATCCTTTATCCGAAGGAATCCTTCCCGCCGACGTATGCGGCTGAAAAATATAACCGAGATCTTCAAGATCTGCCATCTCGTTCCTGATCGTCGCGGAACTTAAATTCAGATCTGTATATTTAGAAAGTGTCCGCGAGCCAACCGGTTCTCCGGTCTCAAGGTAATTCTGTATGATCGCTTTTAATATAGTAAGTTTTCTTTCACTTAACGACGTATCGACCGCCACAGCTTTTCCTCCTCTCTCGCTATTAGCACTCTTTTCTTTCGAGTGCTAACACCTTTCGTATATTAAGATAGCACTGCATTTTCCTTTTGTCAACAGTGTTTATTATTTTTTTATTTATTTTGTACATCCGAAACGTGTCTTCTATCTGAATTTCCTATTATCCGAAAGAGGCAGAATCACAGCATCCGCTTTTTCAAAACAAAAATCTCACTCATTACATAGTTGCTTATATCAACTCCCCGCTCTGTCAGGCGGATCTGCCCTTTTTCTTTTATCAAAAGACGTTCTTTTTCAAGTTTTCCGATCGTTTCTCCGTAAACCGTATCTATTTGCACCCCGAATGTTTCAAAAAAAGCTTTTTTCCGACACTCCATCTGTTTTCCGCAGTCCGAGAAACATGAATTCTTCCATTTGCTCTTGCACTGACAGTACACTTACTTCTTCTGCTTTTTCCCATACCGCTTTTTTACTCTCTTCTTTTTTGCCGTCCGGATCTACAGTCTTATTCAGTCTTATATAAACATCCATTTTATCTGTATTGCAGAATCGGTGTTCGGCAATCAGAGAGGACGCCCCCAGTCCCAGTCCGAGATATTCTCTTCGCTCCCAATACCCTAAATTATGCCTGCACTCATATCCCGGTTTTGCATAATTTGAAATCTCATATCTCTCATACCCGTATTCCCGAAGGATCTTCTCTGTTATTTCATAAATCGCCCGTTCTGTATCTTCATCGGGAAGCGGAAGTATCTGTCTGTCTTTTCTTATATTACCGTCTTTATCTGATACTTCCGGCATACTACTCTCGCGGGACAACAGTTCTTTTTGGCATATCCGCTCCCCATCCTCCCCGTAAATCGTACCGAAAACAGTTCCTTCTTCTATAATTAAACTATATGCGGAAATATGTTCCGGCTGTAACTGCGCAACTGTGCGAAGCGTTGTTTCCCAGCTCTTTTTTGTCTGCCCGGGAATCGCCGAGATCAAATCGATATTAACGTTATGAAATCCTGCTTTTCTTACCATCTTCCATGTAGTGAGAAATTCATCATATGTATGGATACGTCCAAGCATTTTCAGTTCTCCGTCATCGACCGATTGAAGACCGATACTTAACCGGTTCACTCCGCATGTTTTCCACATGTTTATCTTTTCTTCCGACACAGTTCCGGGATTTACTTCCATCGTTATTTCCGCATTCTCCGCAATATCGAAACTTTCCCGCAAAGCACGAAAAATAGAGGCAGTGTATACTCCCTCTAATATAGAAGGAGTTCCACCGCCTAAAAAAAATTCGTTGTCACGCAATAATCCGAAAACTGTTCTTTTTTTGCCTTTTATCTCCTCCGCAAGAGCTTCCACATAAGCAGAAACCTCCTCTTGCTTTGCAGAAAACGAAAGGAAATCACAATACGCACATTTCTTTACGCAAAAAGGAATATGCACATACAGTTCCAGTTCTTTTTTCATATTTTCCTTTACCTCTTTAAGATGTTTTAAACATCACTTTTTCACTTATACATCGACAACAAAAAGTCACTCGTCATCCAACTTCAGTACGCTCATAAATGCTTTCTGCGGTATCTCTACGCTGCCGACCTGACGCATTCTTTTCTTTCCCTCTTTCTGCTTTTCAAGCAGTTTTCTCTTACGTGAAATATCACCGCCATAACATTTTGCCAACACATCTTTTCTCATTGCCTTTACTGTTTCACGAGCGATGATCTTACTTCCGACTGCCGCCTGTATCGGAATCTCAAAAAGCTGTCTCGGAATTTCTTCTTTTAATTTCGCGCACATTTTTCTTCCGCGGTCATAAGCGCTTCCTGCAAATACAATAAACGACAATGCATCCACTTCTTCTTTATTAATAAGAATATCAAGCTTCACAAGTTCAGATTTCTGATATCCCATCATCTCATAATCAAATGACGCATATCCTCTTGATCTTGACTTCAATGCAATCGAAAAAGTCATAGATGATTTCATTCAGCGGAAGATGATAATTCAATACGGCACGTTTTTCCTCGATATATTCCATTCCCTGATAAATGCCTCTGCGTTCCTGACAAAGATCCATGATCGCACCGATATATTCCGATGTAACCATGATCTCCGCTTTTACCATAGGTTCTTCCATATAATCAATCTCCGCCGGATCCGGCATATTCGTCGGATTTGTCAGATCGATCACTTCTCCGTTTGTTTTATGGATTTTGTAAATTACACTCGGCGCCGTTGTTACGAGATCCAAATTATATTCCCTCTCCAAACGTTCCTGGATAATCTCAAGGTGAAGAAGTCCGAGAAATCCGCAGCGGAATCCAAACCCAAGAGCGACCGATGTTTCCGCTTCAAATTGCAGCGCCGCATCGTTGAGCTGTAATTTTTCAAGAGCGTCTCGAAGATCCGGATACTTTGCTCCGTCTGCCGGATAAAGTCCGCAGTATACCATCGGATTTACTTTTTTATATCCCGGCAAAGGCGAGTCACACGGTCTTGACGCATCAGTCACTGTATCTCCCACCCGCGTCTCTTTTACATTCTTCAGGCTGGCAGTAATATATCCGACCATTCCGGCGCTCAACTCTTCACATGGTATAAATCTTCCCGCTCCGAAAGTTCCGACTTCCACAACATCTGCCTGAGCGCCTGTCGCCATCATAAGCATCGGAGTTCCTTTCTTCACCGTTCCTTCCTTTATCCTGCAAAATACAATGACCCCTTTTGTAGAATCATAGACGGAGTCAAAGATCAGCGCTTTTAACGGAGCCTTTGGATCTCCCTGAGGCGCAGGAACTTTTTTCACGATCTGCTCCAATACGTCATGGATATTTTGTCCTGTCTTAGCTGAAATAAGCGGGGCATCTTCCGCTTCAATACCGATCACATCCTCAATTTCTTCTTTCACCCTCTCCGGATCTGCACTCGGAAGATCGATCTTATTGATCACCGGGATCACATCAAGGTCATGATCCAACGCAAGATATACATTCGCCAATGTCTGTGCTTCTACTCCCTGAGCTGCGTCAACTACTAAAATCGCTCCGTCACACGCAGCCAGACTTCTTGAAACTTCGTAATTAAAGTCTACATGTCCCGGCGTATCGATCAGGTTAAACATATATTCCTCCCCGTCGTCTGCCTTATATACGGTACGAACCGTCTGTGCTTTAATCGTAATTCCGCGTTCTCTTTCAAGCTCCATGTTGTCAAGCACCTGAGACTGCATCTCTCTGCTCGTCAAGAGGCCTGTCTGTTCAATAATCCTGTCTGCTAACGTAGATTTTCCGTGATCGATATGCGCGATAATACAAAAATTTCTTATTTTACTCTGATCTATAACTGACAATTTCATTCCTCCATTATTTGCATATTTTATATGATTTCTGTATTTGATTTTGTGATAAACTTCACTGCTTTCCCGAATTCTTCACAATAAAAAGTTCCACAGCCAAAGTATCTGTCATAAGTCCGGTCTTAACATTTTGCTCTAACTGCGCCCCTTCTTCCATAACAGTTCTCAGCTCTCCGAGTTCATATCGTTTCGCCGCATCCATATACCTTCCCGCAGCAAACGGATGGATCCCTGCCTTTGAAGCGATTTCCTTCTTCCCGTATCCATTCGCCATCAGACCTTTGACATGAAATAAAAGGCGGTATTCTCTCGTCATCAAAAACAGAATACGCATCGGCGGTTCTTTCAGGGCAAGTAGCTCATAATAAAGATCCAACGCCCTCTTCTGGTCTTTTCCTGCAACCGCATTGACCATCTCAAATATATGGTTCGTAATCTGAGTGACACAGATCTGATCAATATCGTCTCTTGTAATCCGATCTCTTCCCGATCGTATAACAAAACAGTTTTTCCAGTTCTTGTGTGATATTCTCCATATCCGTGCCGACCTTATTCAGAAAATATGCCGCATCTGCGCCTTCCATCTGCTTTTTTTCCTTCTTTACAAGACCAAGCACCCAGCGCCGCAGCGTATTTTCATCCTGAACCGTCAACTCGACAATATGACCTTTTGCCTTTACCGCTTTATACAGCCTGTTTCGCTTATCTACCTCTTTTTCTATAAATAAAAAATAAGTAGTAGGCGGGATGTCCGTAATATAATCTGCCAGATCTGTTCCTGCATTTTTAAAAAAGCCTGTATCTTCAAACACAATAAGACGGCGCGATGCAAAAAACGGCAATGTCTCCGCCAGATCGATTACCTCTTTTATATCTATGTTCTTTCCTTCATAGACGGCATAATTCATCGTATCGCCTTCCGGAATCATCGCTCTGACAAGCCGTTCCCTATACTGTCGCTTCAAATATGACTCTTCTCCGTACAGAAGATAAATCCGTTTAAATTGTCCCGTTTTCAAATCTTCATTTAAGCTTTTCATAACTCTTGTATTATAAAGGAAAAACAATCATTTTGACAAGAGAAAACTCTCAATACTAATCTGTATTCCGTCAGACTTTATTGTGACAGCCCCGTCTGTCTGAGTATTATATGTTTTCACTTTTCTCTTTTTCAACCTATTTAACGTCTCTTCATGCGGATGTCCGTACCGATTATCAATTCCTGCCGAGATGATAGCCGCTCTTGGATCTGTCTTCTCAAGAAATGCAGCTGTACCCGAGCTTTTTTCGATCCATGATGGGGCACATTTTAAAATTTTCATATTTTCTCAAAACATCGCTTTTAACAAGAAGTTCCTCTCCCGCACCTTCCACATCCCCGGTAAAAAGCATATCGAAATTCCCATAAGAAAACTCAAGCACAAGAGACGCCTCATTTCCCGCCTTTGGTTTTGTCAGCCCCTGCGGTATGTCCGTAAGCGGGCCGATACATCTCAACCGCATCACTTCTTTTGAATCGGTTTTTTTCTGTCTGCCTTTCTCCTCTTCCATATATATTTGCTCCTGTTTTCACAGAAACGACACGCGTTCCGTTTTCTACCGCTATGCGCGCCAGATCTGCCAACTTTTCATCATGATATTCTTCGGGAGGAAGCACAAGCGTGTCAATACGAACTCCCAGCTTCTGCCCTTCCAGAAGTTCTCTTATTCCACTGATATGATCCTCATCTCCGTGAGTCACAAATACATAATCAAGGCATCCGATGCCCTCCGACAACAAATACGGTTCGATCCGTTGAGCGCCTGCCTGTTTTACATCACTGCTGCCCCCGTCTATCAAATAGCTTTTTCCCTTTTCCCGAAAGAACAATGCCATCACCTTGCCCCACATCCAGCACTGTTATTTTTATTCCTTCAATATCCCGGGTTTTTGCTCCGCATAAAACAATCAAAAACGCCGCCGAAACAAAAAGCATATACCCCCATATTTTCTTTGGAAAACGCCGATACATTCCATATAACGCGAACAATATCACATAATAAGCGACAAGTAATTGTACGCTCGGTTTTCCTGCCGTTATCCGCCCGAACGGAAGCATAACTGCCGCAGAGCACAATCGATCATACGCCCAAAGTATCACGCCGGAACTTTTCAGCAAAATAATACCGATCGGTTTTACAAGCAGGATCATCACAGAACCCGACAGCCCCGTTCCCATAATAACCGGGAGAGCCGGGATCACAAACGAAAATTTTAAAAAAAACCGAGTACGGCGGGATTTCAAAATAAAAGTACAGCATAGGACCAAGCAAAAACAGATTCACTGCCAAACTTGCGCTCACCGCTTTCCCCATATGCGTCCATATATTCATTTTTCTCCGTACCACACCCGAACAAACATTCAAACAAAGGCGTCAGCATACAAATTCCGCAAAGTGATCCAAAAGAAAACAAAAATCCTGCATCTGACAGACAGAGAGGATCTTTTGCACTAAGCAGCGCCGCTGCCACAGCAAGACTTGTGGGAAGGTCATAATCTCTTCCTGTCACTTCAGCGCCCATCCGAACGGAAAACATAATAAGCGCTCTTAAAGCTGAAATACTCGCTCCGGTCATTACTGTATGAAAAAAAGCAAAAACAATCGTTCCGACAGCTCCTGACACCGGAAATCCCACTCCTCTTTTTCTCAGAAATCCATAAAGACCGCTTCCGATAAAGGACATATGAAGCCCTGATATGGCCAGCAGATGACCGATCCCGTTTTTCTGATACAACTTTTTCATATATGGATCAAGGTCTCCTTTTTCTCCGAGAAGGATCGCACTTATCGTGTTTCCATAATAACTGCCCAAACACCCTACAAGGAGTTTCTTCCAACCTTGCCTGAATTCATGCAGGAATTGTCTGATGCATTCAGTCTGCCCGGATAATATACCGACTTCATCCGCCCATACATATGCGCCTATTTTCTGCCTTTTGTAATAAGCTCTCTGATCAAAATTGCCCGGATTACGTGCAGTCTCAAATGCAGACGCCTTTCCTTTTATTTTTAGTTTATTTCCGATTTTGATATGTGCCGCATCTTCTTTTTCAAAGATAAACAAGCACTTTCTCTTCCCATATTTTTCTTGGCAGCTCTTGACTGAAATCATAGGAAGAACGATGCCCGTCGCTTTTTCCGAATACAGACTGCCTTGCGATCTTTCGATCGCTGCCACTATAAAAAGAGACGGCATTCCCCTTTACACGGACTGCCGTTACAGATTCTTTTTCATCAATCCTATCTGCCGTTCCCGTCAATATAAGATTGATTTCTCCTTTATTGTTTCGGTTTACGATCTGCCCAAGCGCGGAAGTGTAATCTCCCGCGCCGAAAAACAGCACCCTTATCGCCTGTACTGTAAGAAACAGTACGCAAAATATACATAATGGTCGTCTTTTCATTTTTTGTCATCGGCTGCGACCAACTCTAAATTTTCTTTCAGCGGCTGTGAAAGATCCACAGTGCCCATATACTTAGCTTTTGACTCTCCGTTAATCGTAATCTGAACCTGCGTCGCCTCTGTTCCCTCAACAAGCGAATTTACGATTGAATAAATCGTAAGTTTCGGCAGGATATCATACTCTCCGTTCAGAAACGTACTATCGAAATTCACATAACAAATATCATCTTTGATCGTCACTCCCAACAGATTTGCATTCGGGTTGATCGTCGGATAAGCTCCGCTTTCAGGACCCTGCATCAGTTTCTCAACGATCATTTTCTCTTTCGACAAATTACTGCTGTACCTTGCCGAAACTTTTTGCGGAACAAGCTTATCTCCGCTTTCATTTGCAAAATAAAGCGTTAATTCTACCGTCTGGTAGGCGCTCGGTGACGATCCTGTGTTTTCTACGAAATCATCTTCTGTCATAAGTCCGATCGAATTGCCGTCACTGTCTTTAAGCGACTCTCCGTCGATCGTAAACAGTACTGCGTTGACCCCTTCAATTTCCGAAAGCGAACATACAATAGATGCCCTCATAAGCTTTTCTTCCAGACTGTTTACTTTTAAATACGCTTTATTGAAGTCGATATCTAATATACTCCCCGCAGTTCACATTTTTGTACAGATACTTCATTCGGAATCGGAGGAACATTTTCGATTTTATCCGATGGTTTCCGAAGCGTTTCCAGTATATCCTCTGCCATACCGCAGATTTCTTTGTCCGTCATCTTCTTGCCTTTTGCCGTTTTCCCGGTTTCATAGGGCGCTTTAACAAGTCCTGTTCTGTCTTCATTAAGATAATAGACTGACATCTCCGAATCTATTTTCTTCTTCCGGCAGCCTGAAAGGAAAAACGGCAGACACAAGGACAAAATAAGACAAATGCATATTACGACCGCAAGTTTCCTGTTCCTTTTCATCTCCCCACTCCTTCCGGCACTGTTGTATAGATCAGCGGAATCCGAACTGTAAATGTCGTTCCCTCGCCTTCGTTACTATGCACTTTGATCGATCCTCTGTGAACGATCACTGCGTTTCTGGCGATCGCAAGCCCCAGTCCCGTTCCGCCGATTTCTCTGGAATGAGACTTGTCTACCCGGTAAAACCTCTCAAATATATGTGCCTGATCTTCCTGAGGGATTCCAAGACCGGAATCTTCTACTTTTAAATAAAAATTATTTATGATCGGCATTTAAAGACACATGAACCCATCCGTTTTTCATGATTATATTTAATCGCATTTTCCACAAGATTTGAAACGGCAAGTGTAAATTTCGTCTCATCAATCTCTGCGCTCACCGGACGGAAACTTTCCATGACCATCTCAACATTTTTCTTTTCCGCGATCGGTTTCAGCCTCTTTAATATTTGTTCAAGCAAGTCGTTGATATTCACCTGCTGAATGTTCATCGTCTGACCGGTCCGATTCATTTTCACAAGAGAAAGAAGATCTGTTATGATCTGATTTTCCCGGTCGATTTCTTTCGCGATATCTTCCATAAATTCACGGTACATTTCCACAGGAAGGTTTTCCTGCTCAAGAAGCGAATCTGCCAGCACTTTCATCGATGTCATCGGAGTTTTCAGTTCATGGGAAACGTTTGAGACAAACTCTTCTCTGGAGTCGTCCAGCTGCTTTAGTCTGCCGAGCATTTTGTTGAACGCTTCACTTAGCTGACTTGTCTCCGCAAACGTGTCTACGTGCAGCACATCGTCACTGTATCCTTCACTCACATTTTCAATCGACCCCTGTAATCTTATGAATCGGTTTTACAAGTTTATTGGCAAGGGCCACCCCGAAAACAGCCAAGAAAATCGCCGCTATTCCTACTACGACACCTCCATGCGTATAAAATACCTGTTTTGTAACTTCAATACTGTCTGTAGAGACACTTGCTAAAATCACACCGTCTATCTTCTTTTTCCCCGGGATATTGATCGGTGAAGTCACTTCGATATAATGATTCTTTTTATCATAGTGGTTCGTCGGCTTTGTGCGCATGCACCGAACGACGCTTTCCGATACATTCGTCTTTCCTTCATCGAGATTATATGTATCTTTAATTACGCAGAGATCTTCATCCATGATCATAACTCTGCCGTTATATATATTCGTCAGCTGCGTCAGATTAGAATCGATCACTTCCGAAGTCGGATCGGAAAGATATCCGTATGCCGAGAGCTGATTGCTTAATATTGTACATTGATTTGGATTTCCGCAGTCCGAAGTTCGACCGCACGCGACTCGTAAAATGCTACGATTCCGAAAAGTGTTGCAAGGCAGGGTATCAGCCCTGCCAGCATTGTACAAAGATCACACAAAAACGCATGTTCCCGATAATTTTACGGTTGGATACAAATTGATATTTAATCTTGGAAATAATAACCCACTCCCCACTTTGTATGTACATATTTCGGTTCACTCGGATTCATCTCAATCTTCTCACGAAGCCTTCGGATATGTACGTCTACTGTTCTTGCATCTCCCGGGTAATCATATCCCCACACCAGATTCAGCAGATTTTCTCTGCTGTATACTTTGTTTGGATTCATTGCCAGAAGCTCTAAAACATCAAATTCTTTTGCCGTAAGATTGATCTCTCTCTCTCCGATAAATACTCTTCTGCTCTCACAATCAATCTTTAAGCTTCCTTTGATCAGCACCGGTCCGCCTGCCGGTTCTTTCCGTTTCGACGTCCGCCTCATGATGGCTTTGATCCTCGCCTTCACCTCTAAAATGTTAAACGGTTTCGTTATATAATCATCCGCACCGTATTCCAGTCCCAGTATCTTGTCCATATCCTCGCTCTTTGCCGTCAGCATCACAACCGGCATATCCGAAAATTCCCGAATCTGCTGACACACCTGAAAACCGTCCAGTTTCGGCAGCATCACATCCAAAAGGACAAGATCATATTCACATGCCTTTGCGTATTCCAAAGCCTCCTCGCCGTCATAGGCGCAGTCTACTTCCACGCCTTCCTGCTCGAGGCTGAAGCGGATTCCTTTTACGATCAGCTTCTCATCATCAACAACTAAAATTCTCTTACCCATACTCCTCATTTTTTCGACTCCTTATGCACTGCGGTATACAAAACCGCTCTCTTATGTCAGATCGTTATGTCTTCTTTTATTTATTAAATACTCCCTCTTTGATTCCCTCAATCTGCATCAATTCTTCGATTGACTGAAAGCCGCCGTGTTCTTCCCGATATGCGATTATACTTTGCGCTTTCGCCTCTCCGACTCCTGTAAGCGTCATGAGTTCCTCTTTTTCGGCTGTATTAATATTTATCTTCCCATCGTCCGTACGTTCGGTCACTTCCGATACAACCCCTGCGCCTTTCACTTCATCTAAAGAAGGCACATAAATCTGTTCTCCGTCAACGACAACCCTCGCCTGATTAACCGCTTCCGCCGCAGCGTTTTCTGTCAGCCCGCCCGCTTTCGCAATCGCTTCAAACACTCTGGAATCCTGTTCCAGTTCATATACGCCCGAAGCCTGAACTTCTCCGCAAACATATACGAATACTTTTTTACGCTCCGGATTTTCTTCCACTGTACCGCTGTCCGCTTCCGCCTTTTTTCTTTCTGCCTTCTCTGCTGGCTCTTCGCTCTTTTGTGATGTATGATCCGACTTTTCTTCTTCCGCAGAAAATAAAAATTCTTCTGTTTCAGGAACGGCCGAATCTTTGTTCCCGCACCCAAACAGGAAACTTGCCGAAATAAGAAAGAACACTGTCATGACAGCGTATTTTTTTCTGTATTTTTTCTGATTGTCTTGCATATTCTTCTCCTCAGCTTTGCCGGGAGAATTACCCCTTTATGTCGGACATTAATATTGTAACGAATTTTTTACTAAAATTACAATAGACAATTAACGTCTTGTTACATCTCTGTCAACCTATTAAGGACAACTTTCTTTTCCTTTACAAAAAAAGCATATATATTACAGATTTATTACTTTTATTTCCATTGAAAAACTGCTATGCCGACAACCGCAAGAAGGAGACCACCTGCTTTTCTCCATGAGAACGGCTCCCGATCCATTCCAAACAATCCGAAAAGCTGGATCAGATAAGCAACCGTAAGCTGTGCGATCACAATGAGAAGAGCTGAACGCGCAGGCCCTAACGCTTCGATACTTTTTATAACCGTCCATGTGATCCCTGCGCCGATCACACCGCCTAACAGCATATATTTCGGCTGTACTTCCATAAGCTGTGAAACCTGATCTCTTCCGGTAAAAAACCACATCGCAAGACAAACCGCAAAAGCCGTAAACTGTACCCAGCCGTTTCCGACCCACATTCCTGTTGTCTTCGTAACCTGTGTGTTAAATACTCCCTGAATACTCATAAGCGCTCCGGACAAAAGAGCATTAAAAAACCGATCATATACATACCTCCGAACTGTTTAGATCAAACAATTTTTCTAACTTCCTTTAGTATGTCCTTCGACCGGTTTCTTATTCTGTCTATTTATGTAACATTTTCTCTTATGAAAACATTGGAGAAATATCTTTACGGAAACACTTTTATGCAAGTATTCTGCGCATCTTCTCAACCATCTGATCGATATGCTCTTTTTCTACGATCAGCGGAGGAACAAAACGGATTACGTTTCCCTGCGCCTGTATGATAAGCAGACCTTCTTCAATCGCACGATCATTGATCTCTTTGATCGGCTTTGTGATCACAAGACCCTGCATCAGACCTTTTCCTCTTCGCTCTGTCACAACAGTCTAAAATTTCCGCTTTAAGTTCTTCTTAATTTTTCTGTAAAGTATGGAGCTATCTCATTGACATGTCCTACAATATTTTTTCTCTCAAAAATGGAAAGAACTGTCTTTACCGCCGTGCACGCAAGCGGATTTCCTCCGTATGTCGCCCCGTGATCTCCCGGTTTAAGAGAATATCCGGCAACCTCTTCCGTCATTGCAAACGCGCCGACCGGAATGCCGTTTCCGATCGCTTTCGCCATCGTAAGGATGTCCGGCTTTACTCCGTACCCCTGCCATGCAAACATCGTACCTGTTCTGCCCATACCGCACTGTACTTCGTCACAGATCATAAGGATATCGTTTTCATCACAGAGCTTTCTGATCCCTCCCATAAATTCCTGTGTCGCCAGATGAATGCCGCCCTCTCCCTGAAGCGGTTCTAAAATAATCGCACACGTTTTCTCATTCACAAGCGACTTCACACTGTCAAGATCGTTAAATTTTGCAAACTTTACCCCCGGAACAAGCGGCTCAAAAGGTTCTCTGTAAGAATCATGTCCTGTAACCGATACCGCTCCAAATGATCTGCCGTGAAACGAGTTTTCCATAGCGATAAATTCATATCGTCCCGATCCTTTTGTATATGCATATCGTCTCGCTGCTTTTAAAGCCCCTTCATTTGCTTCGCCGCCGCTGTTTGTAAAAAATACCCGATCCATTCCGCTGACTTTATTCAGCGCTTCCGCCGCTTCCCCGCAGCTTTCATGATAATAAAGGTTGGACGTATGGTATAATTTATCAATTTGTTTTTTCAGCGCCTCGTTTAATTCTTTATTGTCATACCCAAGCCCTGTCACTGCGAAGCCTGCCGCAAAATCAAGATATTCTTTTCCGTCTGTATCATACAGATACATTCCCTTTCCATGGTCAAGTGCGATCGGAAAACGATTATATACATGAATAAGGTTTTCCTCTGCCGCCTGTATCTTACTGTTCATCGTGATTATACCTGCTTTCTGTACTATTTAAAATCGCTGTTCCGATCCCTTTATTAGTGAAAATCTCAAGAAGAAGACAATGCGGAATCCTTCCGTCAAGAATATGCACTCTTGAAACACCTGCTTCGATCGCATCGATACAGTTCTGAAGTTTCGGAAGCATTCCCCCTCCGATATAACCTTCTGTCATTAGTTTTTCCGCCTCTTTTACACAAAGTTCCGAGATTAAGGTAGACGGATCTTCCGGATCTTTATACACGCCCTCGATATCAGTCAAAAACGCTAATTTTTCCGCTTTCACCGCGCGCGCGATCGCACACGCCGCATCATCTGCATTAATATTATATGTATGGTAATTTTCATCCATACCGACCGGACAAATGATGGGAAGGAAATCTTTTTCCAGGAGATCGTAAATAATCTGTTCATTTACCTCTGTAACTTCTCCTACATATCCGATATCCTGACCGTCAGAGTATTTCTTCGCCACCTTTAACAAAGCTCCGTCCTTACCGCTGATACCGATCGACCTCACGCCAAGGCTCTCAACAAGTTGAACAAGACTTTTATTTACTTTTCCAAGTACCATCTCGGCTAATTCCATCGTATCTTTGTCTGTCACACGAAGCCCATTGATAAACTTCGGTTCCATACCGGCTTTTTCAACCCATTTGCTAATCTCTTTTCCGCCGCCATGTACGATGATCGGCTTAAATCCGACAAGCTTCAAAAGCGTCACATCCTCAATAACGCGCTTTTTCAATTCTTCGTCGATCATAGCGCTTCCGCCGTATTTCACAACGATGATCTTTCGGTTGAACCGCTGGATATACGGCAAAGCTTCAATCAAAACTTCTGCTTTATCAAGATATTGCTGCATGTTTTTATTCATGTTCTCTCTCCAAATCTTTTTGTCTCGTATCTTTGATCCTGCAAATAACTCTTTTTTCACTGACATGTTCTAGCTTCTGTAATCTGCATTAATGCTGATATATTCATGAGTCAGATCGCATCCCCATGCCGTTGCCGCGGCATCACCTTCTTTCAGATCGGCGATCGCAGTCACCTTAGGCTCAGATAAAATTTCCGTTGCTTTTTCCTCACTGTAATTTAGCGCAACACCGTTTTCAATGATCTGAAGCTTTCCTGCCGCACTTTCAAAAAACAAATCCACCTTCTCAGGATCAAACTGTGCTCCCGAATATCCCATCGCACAGAGGATTCTGCCCCCAGTTCGCATCGTGACCTGCTATTGCCGTTTTCGTCAAATTTGAGCAGACGATCGATTTCGACAAAATCCTTTGCCTGCTCTTTCGTCTTCGCGCCTACGACTTTTACTTCAAAAAAGCGCCGTCGCGCCTTCTCCGTCTCCCGCCATCTCTTTTGCAAGCGTTTCATTGACATAATGGAGAGCTTTCTTAAACTGTTCGTATTCTTTTGTTCCATATTTAATCTTCTTATTATCTGCCATTCCGTTAGCCAGCAAAAGAACCGTATCGTTTGTAGATGTATCTCCGTCTACGGAAATCATGTTGTAAGTATCTTCCACATCTTCACTTAACGCACACTGAAGCGCATTTTTTTGTAATTGCGGCATCCGTTGTCAGAAAGGCTAACATTGTACACATATTTGGATGAATCATTCCCGATCCCTTTGACATCCCGCCGATCGTCACGGTCTTCCCTCCGATCTCAAGTAACTGCCGCTTCTTCTTCTTGTATTCCGTTGTCATGTATCGCTTTTGCTTGCCTCTGTTCCCTTTTCTTTGCTGCTGTTCTTTGCCTCTGCCAGCATTTTGATTCCCGATTTCACCCGGTCCATCGGAAGCTGCATACCAATCACTCCTGTGGAACCGACAAGCACGCTTTCCGCCTCTACGCCAAGAACACAAGCCGCCTCTTTTGCCGTTTCTTCACAATATTTCATTCCCTCTTCTCCGGTACATGCATTTGCAATGCCGGAATTTACGATCACTGCCTGTGGTTTCCGCTTTGACTCCACGATCGCGCGATCCCACTTTACAGGAGCCGCTTTCACAAGGTTTGTTGTAAAAGTTCCCGCCGCCTTACACGGCTTTTCACTGTAGATCAGCGCCATATCGGTACGGTCTTTATACTTGATGCCCGCTGCCGCTGCCGCTGCCTGAAATCCTTTTGCCGCTGTTACTCCGCCATCGATCACTTTCATTTTGTCCTCTCCTTTTTGTACCCTATATGTTCTGTCAAAGTTTCTTCTATAAAAGAAAACTCCGCCTCTTAAAAGAGGCGAAGTCAATCCGCGATTTCACTTTAATGAAAGAAGAACCGTTTCTTTATCAAAACGTCTGTATTTCTGATTTTTTGTTCTTCCCCCCGCTTTTTCTGTGTCGACGATTGTTTTAAATCATCTAACCGTCTAAATTCTATACGCAAATATTATTAGCTATTATATTATGAAATAAAATCTGTTTTGTCAACTATTTCATCTTTTGAATTACGGGCTATACGAATCATTTTTAAATTACCGGACATGGATTTTATAGATGGATTCAAACTCTCTCACAATAAACTAAATACCGCTGATAATTGTGAGGATATGGATGACAAGTCACAAGAGTCACCATATCTTTGCCTTCCTGTATTCTGATCTTATCAATCTCATCCGGAGATATCACCTCTATCCGTTCCACTTTATAAGTCATCGTTTCCCAGAAGTTTGTAATAAATATTTCATCCCCGATTTTCAATTTTTCAATCTCACGAAACATCTTTGCATAACTGTATCCCCGATGTGCGACAACCGCCATATTCGTATTATTCCCACCGATCGGCATCGACGTTTCCGTAAGCTGAGCAGCTCCTTTTGACATATTTTCTTCGTTAGCGCCCAAATATAACGGAAGCTCAAGATCCATAACCGGAATTTTAATATATCCTGCAATTCCATTTTCTACTCCGTACTCTTCCAAACGGATTGCCGGGTTTGCATATGCATACGGATCTGCCAGATTTTCCTGATTGATTTTTTATAAGTTCTTCGTTATAGTTCTTCATTTCTTCATAAAGCCGGGCATATTTTTCAGGATTCGCATCCCGGACATTCTCCGTCGTTTCTTCAAACTGACGAAACATACTCTCTGTCTTTATCTTATAAAATATCTGAAGAATATGCGGATAAAGCAGAATCCCGCATCCGATCAAAAGAAGAATCAGACCGAAAATAAAAAGTTTTCTTTGTTTTCTCACTCTTTTCATCTTTTTCTCCTTTTTAGACTTCTCTTCCCGGCTTTTTTCTTTCTGCCCCTTGTCCTTCGTTTTTCTTCATTTTCCTTACACACACCGCCACTGCAGCAACGAATAAACTGACGAGGGCAAATACCGCTGCGCCATATGCGATCATCTCCGTTATATCCCGCTCTTTTTTCGCCGTATCCGACTCTTTCTCTTCGCTTTTCTTCACGATTTCATCACATATTTTTTCTCCCCGGACAAGCAGTCTATGACTGTTTACCCCGTACGGCGTACACGTTAAGAGCGTTATGTATTCCTTATCCGCTATCGGACGCAATGCATCTGTATCTTCCGGCTCTATCACTGAAATCTGATCTACCTCATAAGTAAGAAGATGATCCAATACATGGATATAAAACAAATCCCCTTCCTTCATTCGATCCAAATCTGTAAACAATTTTGCAGTAGACAATCCTCTGTGGGATGCAAGAACCGAATGCGTACCTTTTCCGCCTATAGGAAGAGCCGTTGTTTCCATATGTCCGACGCCCCGTCTCAACACCCTCTCACTGACTCCATGATAGATCGGGAGCATAACGTCGATCGCCGGAATTTCAATATATCCCATCACTCCTTCTTTTTCTTCTACATTGAGCACATCTTTATAATTACCGGGCAAAACAGAGCCGCTTCCTAATATAAACGGATCTTCTACAGACATTCCCGTAACAGATTCATTATACTTTACAGCCTTTTCCCACTCTGATTTCATATCTGTCTTCGGAAGTTCTTCAACCGTCTGCTCATAACGACTGATCATCTCTGCCTGGTGTCGCTCTGCAAGCTTGTTACTGACTGCCGGATATAACAGTATACATGCTCCGATCAGAAAAAGAGCCGTTACGATTAGCTTTTTACTTCTGCTCATAATCACCTAAAGGGAGGTTCGTCTTCTAAGACTCCCTCCCTCTTCCTTCTTAGTCTTTCAATCTGCTTTCTATTGATCAGCGATCTTTTTTCTTTCTGGACATAAAAATAATAATGCCCGCCGCTGCCATAACCGTCAGACCGACTGCCGTAAAAATGATCGTTCCATTTCCACCTGCTGCCGGAAGTTTACTCGGTTTTGTGTTTATGATCGTATCGCTTGGAACCGTAGCAGTAGATGAATCGTGATTCACTGTCACTTCAAAATATTTACTCGGAAGCTGATATCCTTTTACCGTTTTTGTCTCTACAAGATAATACTTCTTTGCTCCGGTAGCTGCGTCATCACCTTGAACTTTATTTTCTTCATTCGCCTTATTTGTATAATATGCAAGACCTCTAAACTCTGCAACACCCTTATCGTTCGTCTTTACAACTGTAGTAAATTCCTTTTGATTCGGATCATATACCTTCAAAGCTCCTGTAATTTCTCCCGCCTTATTATTTTGGAGAAGTTTTACTGCTGCCTGTGCTTTTTCCGTACTGTCGAAAATCATAAATTCAACATCTTTTAAAGGTGTTCCGTCTGCCTTTTCCCCAACCTTTTTAATGGCAATCTTTCCGGTATGTACTTCCGGCCGCTCGTTTTCAGGCACGCTTACATCAACAGCCGTACCCTTTGCAGTTGTAAATTTCAAATCTGCGTCATTATAAATTGCTTCCCCTGTTTTTGCCGTTTTATTGATCATCGTATCAAAACGGATCTGAAGAAATGCAGCCTGAGCATCCGGATTATTAATCGCTTTTTTCAATTTTATTTTTCCCGCATCGGTCAGACTTATTATCAATGTATTCTCATTTCCTTCTGCCGGCTCTTCCACTGAATAATCCGTATCTTTTTCTAACTCATCTATTACCGTTTTATAATCCTTATCTACCGCTTTAACAACAATGTTCCCTTTATATGTAAGCTGAGAATCGATTTTATCTGTCACTTTGTATAATTTTGCGGTATCATAGCTGCCGTTATCATTTGTCAATGCAATATTACCCGGAATCGCCGTATGGATAATCCACGTCTGATTCTCTTGCATATCAAAAGAATCATGCTTATTTCCTACATATGTAACATCCTTTTCAATAGACAGCACTTCATTCTTTGGATATACATGTACATTATAATTAAGTGTCTGACCGTCTGCCTGCGTCATCGGAACATCAACATAAAATGCTTTTCCTACCATCGCATCATCTTTCTCATTCGGAAGAACCGCATCACTTCCATCGGATGAATCCAAACCTAACTCTTCTACTTTGTATCTGCCCAACGGAAGATCTTCCAAAACTGCTTCTCCGGACTCATTCGTAACTACCGTACGAGATACTGTCGTTTCGTTCCATTTTTCCCGCTTGGTCCTGCTCCATTTTTGTAACCTGAAACTTAACATTTGCCAGCGGTTCTGCCGTTTCAGGAAGACTATCCATTTCAATACCGCCGTTTTCTGTGTTTGATTCAAACGCATTTTCTGCATCAGGCATCTTATATTTATGAATCGTAATAGAACCTTTCTGGTCATTACCCACTACTTGTCCGCTATTTTCCACAGCAAACGCCGTCGTCATTGTTCCAAACAACATTACTGCTGCCAGAGCTATCGTTGTCATATATTTCAAAATCTTTCCCATAATTTTAAGCTCCTTTTCCTTTTGAATCTAAAATATAATACAAGTGAACAACAGATGATCATAAATCCACTGAACACAAAAATCTTCGTACCGTTTCCTCCCATCTTCGGAAGGAGGCTTGTCTCTCT
>ENA-OPYU01000309-OPYU01000309.1-human-gut-metagenome-genome-assembly--contig:-NODE-309-length-19567-cov-2.545936_pt1 | contig 19567 bp, 11 predicted proteins | sample MGYA00242637_ERZ504482 | MGnify/ENA primary metagenome ERZ504482 (study PRJEB26092, sample SAMD00036237) | human gut metagenome | host: Homo sapiens | study: EMG produced TPA metagenomics assembly of... | reverse complement strand
AGTTGTTCCTTTCCGAAGCGTTCGTCATATTTCTTGTCTTTATAATAATCAATATCTTTTAAGGTGATGATATGTGCATACCCCGACATTGAACGAATAATTGTAAGGGCCGAAATGATCCTCGTAGATACGCTCCGCATAGCTCTCCTCGGTTAACCTTTTGATTGGATAAGGCCGGGTAACGTAAGTCGTGGTCGTGATTGCCGATCACGGAGAACATCGGGATGCCTAAGACCGAGACCGCTTCCTTATAAGGAGTGAATAAATCCATGCGATCCCAAGTAATGTCTCCCAGCGCCATACCGTAGACCTCTTTTCCTTGGTAGCGCTCTATAGTCTGCTTCAAGTCGGGGATGGTCTCTTCACGGAAACGTTTCATCTGCCGTTCGTCGATGGTCTGAGGATCGGAGATTGCCAAGTAGACAAACCCGTCGATTGGCTGTTTCCTAGGGGTGAGCGTAAAATCATGTTCATTGATCTCCTTACTTTTATCAAGTTGCTGATAGAAAAGATCCGGTATACCTTTTGTTTGCTCGATCTCATAGTCACCCGGTACGGAGAGGTAGACAAAGCGGCTTTTGTCCAGATTCGAATCTAGGCTATATTCTCCCCGCTCATTTGTTTGCGTGAAATTATAACCATCCGTAACGACTACGCCTTGTAGCGGTTTGCCTGCCGTATCGGATACGGTGCCTCTTACGGTAGCGGCTTGCGCTATCCAAGTGGATAACGCAAGTAAAGCGTGATGATAAGAATTGTCTCTTCATTCGTATTTTTTTCATGATTTGAATATAGATATGTTAGTTAGAATTTATAACGTACGCCGATTTGAATCTGCCAAGGATTTCCGTTCATATTGGATACACCCGTGTTTTTGTTTACGTTATATACGTATTGCTTCTTCTCCGCGTCAAAACTCTTGATGGAGTAGATATTCTGCTTGCCTAGATTATGTCCGGCACCCCAGTCCTTGTTCAGCATATTCAGGAAATTGAAAAAGTCTATCGAGGCCTCGATGGAATGAGTCTTATAGATCTTGAAGTTCTTGTTCAAGCGCAAATCGAAAGTACCGTAGAAGCCATTTACGCCACCGTTACGCTCGGCAACCTTCCCATAGTTTTTACGGATATAATCTTTTACGCTCTTCTCTGCTTCCGGATTGTCCAAGATCGCTTGGATACCCTCACGAAGATATTGAGGCGTATTACTATCGTTCGGGTCATAAATATAAGCCAAGTCATTAGATGATACGAAATCACCGTTCATATTACCACTAACCGCTAAAGAGTAACGGGTCCCACCGATCCCGGAGAAACGCAAGCCTACGCTGATCCCCCAGAAAGAAGGAGCCGTACCGTAGAATACGACCTTATGGCGGAATTGGTTGTCCGAGTAAGTCATGGTACTCAAATCACGAGGATCATCTTTTACCATCAAGGCTAGGGTCGCTGTATTCGCTACGTTTCCGTTGTAAGAGGTGTTATCCTTGGAATCGTTCCACGTATAGCTGAAAGAAAGCTCGCCATCCTTGAAATAACGCCAAGTTCCATCTACGACGAACGCGTATTGGTTGATTTTTCCATCGCTGATTAATTCCAGCACACGGCCTACCTTATCACTTTTACGTCCTTGCATCCAGTCGGTAGCTCCGTTCTCGGTATTGATACTCTCGGCGGGGACGAACACGCCACGATTCCCCTCTGCGGCGATACGGAAGTAAGGCTCGTCCACCATATTACGGTCTACGTACATATAATTATGGCGTGCCCAGTTGGCGTAAGCACTGATACCTACCCGCAAGCGATCGGAGAAGAAATGCGTGTAGCTGGCGTTCAACTTATATACTACCGGTACACGGGCATCCTTACTATTCATATTGATCGTGCTGATCTTTTGGGATTAGTTCGGTTGTGAATAAATCACGCCGAGCGTAGAAGATCTTGCGGTATGCCGGGAAATTCGGTGTCGGAACCAGATTGCCTTGTATATCCACGGACGCTACCTTCGTACCGTCGAACAGCATATTGTTGATCATCGAATAGTTGTTTAAATCCGAGCCGAAGATACCGGCGCCAAGGCGGATAATATCTTGATGTTTATCATTCACGTCCCACGTGAATTGAATGCGGGGTTGCAACTGGAAGGTGGAGATTACGTTGTCCGTACGTAAGCCTAGTTCGTCATAAACGGTCTGGTTAAAGTTCGCGTGGTTGAAATAGCGGGTATAATCCGCACGGATACCAGCCATGACCTCGAATCCGGTGAAAAGCTTCGTTTGTAATTGTCCGTAGATAGCGGAGTTCAAGGTATTCATCTTTACGGTAGGATCATCTACCAAGGCGATTTCCCGGGCATAGCGGTAAGGAGTCATATGCTCGAAATTATCCAGTCCCGTGAAATAAAACCGTCCGTTCATCTCACTACCGTAGAGTGATTTCATATTGGTGTACATGAAGTCTGCTCCGAATGTATAGTTGATGCGGTCCGTATTATAATACATATTGTCTACCAATTGAAGTACATTATCCTTAAAATGTTCGGGAGCGTAGCGTTGACCTCCAAGTTGGATGGAAGTGTACATGCTCTTGTCACCAGATATAGATTCCACGTTCTCTACGATTGCTCTTGGGATATTAGAGCTTGGCAATTGCTTGTTCGGGGTCGTGGCCTCGTAAACCAAGAAATGTTGAAGCTTCAACTCATTAGTCAGTTTCGGACTTAATACCGAGCGTAAGGTAGTGAGTAAGCTGTTGTTATGCGATTTGCGATCGATCCAAACCTCGTAAAGATTGATACTGGAGTTATCGCTCTCGCTCTGTTTATTATCCTCGTTGATGAAATTATTGCGAATGGTTAACAAGTTGGTTGCGTTCAACTGCCAGTCGATACGGGCGAAGACCGCGTTCGTCTGCTTCTTCTTACCGAACTCCCCGAATTGAGGCTCATTCGAGACTCCGTATTTAGTACGGGCGATATCCAGATAACGGTCTAGCGTAGATTGAGTGACATTATAGCGAGACTCGTCCGCCGCCGTCTTGATATCCGCTATATAAATCGGACGGGAATCCTGTTGGTGATCCCATACGACATAGAAGTGCGCACGGTCTTTCACGATCGGGCCTCCCAAAGAGAAACCATATTGATAGGTAGAGAAGTCGGAAGTCGATTTATTTCCCCGTATATCATAGGAGCTGGATAACCAATCGGCACGACCGAACCCGAATACACTTCCGGTGAAAGTATTGGTTCCTGATTTCGTTACAGCGCTCACGGTGCCGCCCCCGGAACGTCCGTTGGTCACGTCATATTGATTGGTTACCACCTCAAACTCGCGGACGGCTTCCATGGATATCGTATAAGCGCCGGAAGTCGTTCCGCTCGCTACGGTTCCTTTAGCCGTCATACCGTCGATGGTGTAATTCGTTGAGGATGATAATTGCCCGGCGATATTTCCTCCGCTACTCAATGGCGAGAGATCCATCAGGGATGTGAAGTTACGGCCGTTTACCGGAAGTTTCGTGATATTTTGAGCGGAGATAGATGTTGCCGCTCCGATCTTCGGAACCATGTTCTTCAAGGAATTAGCGACCACCTCGACAGCTTGGATCTCCACCGATTCCTCCGCTAGCTTGAAATCCACTCGAAGCATATCCCCGTTGGTTCAATGCGTATCCTGTCTTTTTCTGTTCCCCATAACCGATATAAGAAGCTGTAACGGTATAAGGAGAACCTAGCGGAAGCTGCTTGATGGTGTATTCTCCTTTATCGTTCGTGATAGAGCCCGTGAAGAATCCGGTAGATTCATTCTTGACTTGGATCGTGGCTCCGATCACTGATTCCCCTTTATTATCCACGACCGTACCGGTGATAATGGCTTGCGTTCCTTGCGCGAATAGGAGAGCCGGTAAGCAATTAAAAAATAACAAACAGGCAAGTAACCTGCAAGTAATGCGTTTGTTAAACATCCTCATAACAATCTTTTTAAAATTAAACCTAAATATCTTTTACGGCGCAAAAGTAAGTGTCCCGTTTTGCAAAGAGATTACATCCGTGTGTAGGTTTAAATAAAGAAAAAAGCCTAATGAAGGATATCCATTAGGCTCAACGAGAAAATTATAAATGTGTCTATAAAGAAGAAGGTTAGTCCTCATCCAACGTTTTGATAATGCTAGATGCTATCTTGGATGAACTCTTGCGGCTGCTCTTTCTGAGTTTATCCGGATTCTCAAGATTCATACAGGTAAAGAAGTTATTCCCCCCGATATACCTCGTTTTTATCTTTATCGAATAGGGTATAGCTGACGATATGGAAAAGTGTGCGCAACGGTTGGTCTTGCCATTTAAGATAATGCTGGTTTAATACCAGCAGATAATCAGCGCCGGCATTATCCAATACCTTTTGTAACTCTTCGGTCGGCACGGCTGAAAGATCGGAATAGCAATCCTCGCTCTCCCCGTTCACCTTGATCTCATTCAGTACCTGTCCGGTCACTTGTGTAGCGTTTGCCGGGATAAACTTACAATCTCCGTTCTTTACGGATGCGGCGATATTCTGCGGCGATGATCGTATTATACGTTTGGTCGATACTATCCGCTTTCATACCGGTCTCTTCGGCGATCATCCCATTGTAGAAATAGTTTGATTTCACGTTATCGTGCAAACCTACGATGAGAATTTGCTTCGCATGATAATTGTCACCTTCCTTCTTACTTTCTTTAGCGTTCGCTGCTATAGAAGCTACGGCTAAAAAGAACATAACCGTAAAGATTCTGATTTTAAATAACCTTTCCATGATTCTTCTATTAAATTCTGTGTCTATTAATTTCGAAGGCAAAGATATTAGCGGGGTGTTGCAGGGATATTACGGTTGTATAAAGTAATAGTTACCGATAATCCCCCTGTACCGGCTTGGATATTAAAATCGTGGATTCGTTGTAAAGTCTATTCTGCCGTGTGGATGAGTTCAATCAAAAGGCGGTTACCAAGAAACTTTAAGGAGATATAGAAACAGGGGTTGTTTTTAAGGTTCAAAGAACGCTAAAAACAACCCCCGTTATTTTTACTTATTATTCTCGATCCATTTGCGAGCGTTCACGAACGCCTCGATCCATGGAGTGACCTCGTCGTTCTCCTTACGGTCGGCGGGGTAATAACCGCATTGCCAAGGGAAGATCGCACGTTCGGGGTGAGGCATCATGGCTAAATGGCGGCCGTCCTTTGAGCAAACACCGGCAACGGACCAAGGAGAACCGTTCGGGTTGGCGGGATAGCCATCGTAGTTGTATTTAGCGATGATGTTGTACTCCTTCTCCTCGTACGGGAACTCGAACTTACCTTCACCGTGAGCTACCCATACACCCAACTTCGTGCCACTCAAGGAGCCGAACATTACGGAGTTGTTTTTCGGGATCTCCAAGCTAACGAAGTTAGACTCGAACTTATGGGAATCATTGTGAACCATCTTATGCTTTTTCTCGTGCTCCGGATAAACCAAGCCTAACTCGGCCATCAACTGGCAACCGTTACAGATACCCATGCTCAACGTATCCTTACGTGCGTAATAGTTGTCGATCGCTTTCTTGGCTTTCTCGTTATACAAGAAACCGCCGGCCCAGCCCTTGGCGGAACCTAATACGTCGGAGTTGGAGAAACCACCGCAGAATACGATGAAGTTTACATCCTCCAAAGTCTCGCGTCCGCTAGCCAAGTCCGTCATATGGACATCCTTCACGTCGAAACCAGCCAGATACAAGGCGTAAGCGGTCTCACGCTCGCATTGCGTACCCTTCTCACGGATTACCGCGGCCTTGATGCCGTTCGGAGTGCGGCGTTCCGCTGAGAGTCCGTAAGAAGAAAGTTTTCCGGTAAAGTCCTTGTGGAACTTGTACTGTACGGGCTGCATCTTATAGTTCTCGAAACGGTTTCCGGCACAAACGCTTCCGCTTTGCTTTACATCCAGCTTATAAGAAGATTCGTACCATACGTCACGCATATAGTCGATGCCGAAGTGATATTGGATGCCGTCTTTCGATACCAATACATGGCGCTCGTCGGTCGGTTTGGCGATGATGGCGAAACTTACGCCAGCTTCTTCCATCAACTTTTCGAATGCCTTCTTGTCCTTTACCTGAACCAAGATACCCGGATTCTCGGCAAACAGGATCTTCACGATATCGCTCTCGGAGATCTTATCCAAGTTGACATCCAAACCACCCTCTACGTTGGCGAAGCACATCTCTAACAGGGCGGTGATCATACCTCCCGCTGAGATATCGTGTCCGGCAAGGATGAGTCTCTTCTCGATCGCATCTTGTACGGCGTTGAAAGCGTCACGGAAGTATTCCGGATCTTTCACGGTCGGAACCTCGTTACCCAGCTTGTTCAAAGCTTGAGCGAAAGCGGAACCACCCAACTTCAAGGTATCGAAAGAGAAATCTATATAATAAATGGATGTATTCTTGTCTTGAGCTACTACCGGAGAGACGATTTTCTTGATATCGCTAACCTCGGCACCGGCGGAGATAATCACCGTACCCGGGGCGATCACCTTATCGTCACCGTACTTCTGCGTCATGGATAGGGAGTCCTTACCAGTCGGGATATTAATACCTAAGCTGCAAGCGAAGTCGGAAGCGGCTTGTACGGCTGTGTACAGACGGGCGTCCTCACCTTCGTTGCGGCATGGCCACATCCAGTTGGCACTTAAGGATACGCTCTCCAACTTATCTGTCAGCGGAGCGAATACGATATTGGTCAATGACTCGGCGATTGCCATAACGGAACCGGCGGCCGGATCAACCATGGCTACCTGGGGAGCGTGACCGATAGAAGTTGCGATACCAGCTTTCCCGCGGTAATCCAACGCTACGGCACCTAAGTCGCTCAACGGCAATTGTAATTCACCTTGACATTGCTGGCGGGCGATTTTACCGGTTACGGAACGGTCTACTTTGTTTGTTAACCAATCCTTGCAGGCTACGGCCTCCAATTGAAGTACGTTCTCCAAATAATGGTGAAGTTCGGATTCTTTGTAAACAACCGGTTGATAAGATTCAGTGACCGTATGGTCTGTCATAACCGTTCTAGGCGGTTTACCGAACATATATTCCAGCTTGATATCGATAGGTTTTACGCCGTCCGCTTGTTCGAAGACAAACTTCATGTCGTTAGTAGTCTCGCCTACCACATACATCGGGGCACGTTCACGATCCGCGATACGTTTTACACGGGCTACATCTTCTTCTTTCATCAATAAGCCCATGCGCTCTTGGCTCTCGTTTCCTACGATCTCCTTCGCTGAGAGAGTCGGGTCACCAATCGGCAATTTGCTCATATCGATGTGTCCGCCGGTAGCCTCCACCAACTCAGACAAGCAGTTGAGGTGTCCACCCGCACCATGGTCATGGATAGAGACGATCGGGTTCTCGTCAGACTCGGCGATCGCACGGATCACGTTAGCCGCACGTTTCTGCATTTCCGGGTTGGCACGCTGTACGGCGTTCAACTCGATACCGCTTGTATATTGTCCCGTGTTTACGGAAGATACGGCTCCACCACCCATACCGATACGGTAGTTATCGCCACCGATCACAACCACTTTCTCGCCCGGTTCCGGATCGCCCTTCAAAGCATCACGCATATTTGCGAAACCTACACCGCCGGCAAGCATGATTACTTTGTCGTAAGCGTACTTCTTATCGTTCTCCGTGTGCTCGAAAGTCAATAAAGAACCACAGATAAGCGGCTGGCCGAAATGGTTACCGAATGTAGAGGCACCATTGGAAGCCTTGATCAAGATCTGCTCCGGAGTCTGGTATAACCAAGGGCGGGGGTCTAGTATCTTTTCCCATTCGCGAGCGCCTTCTGTACGCGGGTAAGAAGTCATGTAGACAGCTGTTCCCGCTATCGGCAAGGATGCCTTACCACCGCCCAGACGGTCACGGATCTCACCACCTGTTCCGGTAGCGGCACCGTTGAACGGTTCAACGGTTGTCGGGAAGTTATGCGTCTCGGCTTTCAAGGAGATAACCGTCTTGATATCTTTTACGGCGAAGAAATCAGGTTTGTCACCGGATAGGGGAGCGAATTGCTCTACCGTCGGGCCTTCATTGAACGCTACGTTATCTTTATAAGCGGAAACCAATTTATTAGGGTTCTCGGCGGAAGTCTTCTTGATCAAGTTGAACAAGGAACTTTCTTTTTCCTCGCCGTCGATGATGAATACACCTCCGAATATTTTATGGCGGCAGTGTTCCGAGTTTACTTGAGAGAAACCGAACACCTCGCTATCGGTCAACTTACGTCCCAACTTCTGGCTTACCTCGTTCAAGTAAGCGATCTCCTCTTGGCTTAGTGCCAAGCCCTCTTGTTGGTTGTACACTTCCAAATCCTCAATATAGACAATAGGATCTGGTTTTTTACTGATCGTGAAGATCTCCTGATTCAAGCCATTGTAGATACGTTGTAACATCGGATCGTGATCCGCGTCGCCAGAAGAAACAGGAAAATATTCCTCAATACGGGAAATACCGGTCAGGCCCATGTTCTGGGTAATTTCAACGGCGTTCGTACTCCACGGGGGTAATCATTTCCCGGCGTGGCCCTACGTACCAGCCTTCCAATGTTTCTGATTGAACAGGAGTTGCCTCGCTAAACAACCAAACCAGTTTTTTGAGTGTCTTCAGGAGAGAAAGCGTGCGCGGCCTCTACAGCCAGCACCGTCTTTGTGAAGATTGAAAGAATAGAATCATATCGTTGATTTATTAGTATTTATCACGAAATAACGAATAAGCCTCTTTTAGAGAGTGCAAAGATAATGATTTCCCGTGAATTATTATGTCAATACGTTTTTAAAAGAAAAGAGGGCGGAACCTCCCGGTCTCGCCCTCTCATGTCCCCTACATAGTAAAAAATAGAGTGTGTCTATGTTTACCAGCCTGCGTTTTGTTGTGCGGCTAGTGTGGGGTTACGTAATAAGTCGTTTTGCGGGATCGGCCAAATGAAACGTTTGTCCGTGTATGGAATGAACGCCTTTGTTACTGCCGAACCACTCGGATTTCACCTCACCACCTACCACGAAGGCACCTTGCCCTTTCGTGTTGTTGTACTCTATCTTAGCGGGGATACCTCCGGAAGGACAGAGGTCGTCCGCTGTTAAACGGTGAATGTCTTCCCAACGACGTCCCTCTCCGTGGAACTCGATACGTCGTTCCCAAAGGATCGCTTCCGTCAAGGCCTTCGTGTCGGCGAAGTCATTTGCCTTATACGTTTGGCTGGCAGGATCCGCCAAGGAGCGATCGCGTACTTCATTCAGTTTCTTCAAGGCCAAGTCCTTGTCTCCTTGACGTGCGGCAGCCTCCGCCTCATTCAGCAATACCTCCGCATAACGAATGATCGGGGCATATTCCTCACGTGTAGTCGGATTCTGATACTTGTCGCAGAAATAGTATTGGTCAGACTCCCGATAGAGTAATAGATTGCGTCGTTTGTCATCACCTCTCCAAAACTTGGAATTGTAAAGAATCGGAGAAGACGGACACATCGCACGGCCACCGTCGCGTGCCGACATCATAGAAGACATCGCGCCGTTCACGCTGGCATTGTCATCCGAGCTATTGGCGATCGAGAAGATAGACTCCATGTTATTTGAATAGGAGGTAAATGGAGTGGCGGGATCCGACTCCAGTTTGAAGCGACTATTTTTCCCAGCTTCTTCGCATCTTCGATTACGCCTGCCCAATCACGCATGTGCAGGTGTACGTCGGGCTTTTCAGTGCGATAGCTGCGCCTTTGCTCGCACGGGCGATCTTGTTGACTTCGATCACATCTGGAAGCAGGCTCTCCGCTTCGTCGAGGTCTTTCAATATCTGCGCATATGTATCTTTTACGGAAGAACGTCCGATTTGCAATTGGTTTTCCACTTGCGCAGGGTCGCTTACCGCGTTCAGATAGATTGGCATACCATAATTATTGTTGCCCTCCACGTTGTAAGGTAGCGCGAAATGGATCATCAAGTTGTGATACGTCAGCGCACGCAAGAACAGTAACTCTCCTTTGTACTGGTTTCCTAATTCTTGGGAGATTATTCCGTTGGCAACAGCTCCCTCGATGCCGTCCCTTACGATGTTGTAGCGATTGATCGCCTCGAACGAGGTCTCCCACATCGCCACGTTATTGGCGGTAGACACGTTATAGGTCGCGGAATAAGTATAATCATAGAACACGGCGGTCAGGTTCATGTCCTCCCCGCGCATCTCGCCTTGTAAAATACTGGCAGCCCCAAAAGGGTAACCACGTGTACGGCCGTTGCCTGTGTTGATATACAGACCGCATTGTGCGGCATCATAAGCACCGATTACGGATAGCTCACAACGATCAGGCGTGCTGTAAGCTGTCAAATCCGAGAACTTGTCGATAGGTTGCAGATCCACCACATCACTTTCGCAGGCGGTGAATAGCGGTAGCGAGAAAAGGGCTGTGCCCAACGCTACGGTTAAAATCTTTTTATATATTTTATTCGATATCATAATTGTATTGTTTTCAACAGTTGTTATTTATGCGAATTTCTCGAAGTGATTAGAATGTAACGTTAGCACCGAACGTGAACGAGCGTTGTTGTGGCATACCATTCCAATCCACACCATTACGAGACTGTGTCTCCGGATCCAAACCGCTATAGCCGGTGATCGTGAATGATTCTGTCCTTGCAGATAGAGGCGGATCTTAGACATACCCAATTTGGACACGATCGTCTTCGGGATCGTGTAGCCTAAGGTTAGTGTAGCCAGTTTCAGGTAGCTGGCGTTCTCCACGAAGTGAGAATCACTGAACCCGTCATTGAAAAGCGCGGCCCCGTCACCGTAACCGATCTTCGGGGTCATACCATCACCCGGTTGCTCGGGAGATACCCAACGGCCTAAGAGCTCCGTTCCGTTGTTTGCGAAATCCATGTTCAGCAATGAGCTTTGACGTGATGCGTTCATCAACTTGTTGCCACCGGAGAAACGGAAAAATACATTCAAGTCGAAATCTCTGAAAGTAACCGTGTTGTTCCATCCTCCGTACCAAGTCGGCATGGATTTACCCAATATCTTACGATCGTCGTTGGTCAATGACGATGGTTTGGATACATCTTCGGGGTTGGAAGGATCGTATTCGGCATAATCATATGCTCCGAAAGTATCGAACTGTACCAAAGAGCCGTCCGCCTTTCTCCAAATCGGATTACCGTTGGCGGCATTCACACCGTAATAATCATAACCGTAAAGTGATTGGTAAGATTCACCTTCCCGAATGATCGTATAGTTGTCGATGATATCCGTTCCACCATACAGTTCTTTCACCGTGTTCTTCACGGTAGAGAAGTTGATGTCCGAATGCCAATTCCAGTCCTTCGTATTGATAATCGTACCCCCTACTGTCAACTCGAAACCGGAGTTCTTGATCTTTCCGATATTGTCATAGTAGTAGTTGTTGGGGATACCCATCGTCGGAGGAGTCGGTACTCGCAATACTAGGTCTTTGGAGTTCTTCTGCCAATAAGCGATCTCGAAAGTCATACGGTTATTGAAGAGAGCACCATCCAAACCGATATCGAAAGTCTCGGTTGTCTCCCATTTCAAGTTATTGTTACCCATTACGTTCCAAGCGATACCTGCCATCGGTCCTACCAATTTGGCACCATACGTTCCCAAATAGGGATAATCGCTGCCTAAAGCAGAGTTACCGATTGTCGCATAGCTGGCACGCAAGCGGAGGTCGTTGAACCATTCGTTGACAGGTGCTTCTGTCCAGAATTTCTCGCGAGACAAGCGCCAAGCGGCGGAAGCCCCCCAGAATGTACCCCAGCGAGTATCCTTCGGCAATTTAGAGAGGCCATCGTAACGAATGGAAGCGCCGATATAATACTTGCTATCATAATTATAGTTCGCACGGAACATATAAGAAGCCAAGCCATTCTCCGATTTCCATCCACCTACGTCCTTCTGTCCGAACGTATTGCTGATGATATGCTCGGAAAAGAACGGATCAGACAACTCATAGACACTTCCGTCCATATATTCTGTCTCGCTGTGTGTATATTCTTGTACAGCCGTAGCAGTCAGATTATGTACCGAGTTAAACGTGCGTGTGAAGTTCAATACGTTCTGCCAGTTCCAAGTGGCGTATGTGGAGTTTACCTCCTCGATTAAACCGCCATATCCGTATCCATCACCGGATTCTGTATCCCAATACATATAGTCGCGTACGTTAGCGATGTCTAGGCCAGCTTGTGTCTTAAACGTAAGACCATCCATAAAGGTGATCTCACCCCAGCCACCTCCGATTACACGGGTGTTTGTCGTACGATTCACGTTGTTGTCTAATGCCCATACGATGTTCTGCACACCGTTATCGATATAACTCAAGTTGCCACCACGTCCCAAGGCTTTGCGGTTTTCCGCATCGATATTGTAGCCGGTAGGATCGGTCTGGGTTGTACACATCCACGTTTCGGCAACATACGGGTTCCGGCGAAACCTACACCGCCTAAGGAGTTTCTCCATTCATGACACCATTCATGATCGTGCGTGTCATTTGTCCGTTCAATCCGATTCGGAACCATTTCGTAGCCTGCTGCGTCAAGTCTGCTTTCAAGCTCAGGCGGTTCAAGTCGTTGGCACGTACGATACCTTCCTGCTCCGTGAAACCGAGCGATACGTAATATTGGCTCTTATCGGTACCGCCGCTGGCAGACAAACTGTGATTGTGCTGGAAGCCCGTACGGAAGATATAGTCGTTCCAGTTGGTATCCGGGCCGTTCGGGTCGTATACGGCTTGTCCCTTCATACCCAGTTCTCGTATTCTCGTTAGCGATAGTGACGAAATCCTTCGCTCCTAACAGGTCATGCAATTTAGCCGGGCTGGCCGCTGTGATATAACCATCGTAGTTTACGCTGGTGCGTCCTTTGGAGCCCTTTTCGTTGTGATCAAGATAACGCCGTTTGCCGCACGGGAACCATAAATAGCCGTAGCGGCACCGTCTTTTAAGATCTCGATCGACTCGATATCGTTCGGATTGATATCCGACATGGCGTTATATTCAGCATACAACATACCCATACCGGTGGATCCGGAACTGTTGTCTCCTACCGCCAATGGCATACCATCGATGATGAATAAAGGTTGTGAGCTTGCGGAGATGGTGCTCATACCACGTACTTTAAACTGAGGGCCGGAACCCAACACGCCGCTGGGTGTCGTTACTTGTACACCGGCGGCACGGCCTGCTAATTGGGTATCAAATGAAGGTGCCGCTAAGTTAGCTAGGTCTTCACCCCCAACTTTCGAGATGGCGCTTGTTACATCCTTTTTTCTTTGTGTACCATAGCCAACTACTACAATTTCATCCAGATTCTGCGAGTCTGATTCCATGCTAACTTTAATAATCGGTTTTACTGTTACTTCTACAGATTTCATACCGATGTAAGAGATGATTAGCTTTTGGGCATTGGAAGGAACATCTAGTGTGAACGCTCCATTGTGATCGGTTACCGTTCCGATAGTAGTTCCTGCTACTACGATAGAGGCTCCGATGATAGGTCCATCGTCTTCCGCCGAGATAACCGTACCGGTCACCTTCGCGGTCTGTGCTGTTGCGAACGCTATACTTGCAAACAAGCATAGTAAAAGATAAGTCAACCTTTTCATAGATACATACTTTTTGTTTAATTTGTTAATAAATAGATTGTTATAATCAATTTTCTGCCATTTAGTAGAGCGACGTAGTTTCCGGAGAACTAAATCAATTCATCTCTTGGCATTTATTAATTATTACAAATATTTTAATAAATCACAAAGCATACAATCTATATAAACACCTACTGTATCTAATTGTATTATTTACATTAAGTGCTTTGTTTTGAACTTTATATTGCAAATATAGAAGTATATTTGCAATAAACAAGCGTATTGGTGTTAAAAATGAATTTGTGTAGCAGTTTGTAAATATTTGCTTGCCTTGGGTATGTGTTAATTTAGTGCATTATGGTATTAATATATGATGTTAATATGCAAATTGTTTTTAACTCAATCCCGCATCAATGCTAAAAAGTAACACCAAAAACACCTTGCTCTCATGAAGTTCTCCGGAAACTAAGTTCTTTCATGAATACTATCTAATGTATTTAAATAAAAAAGAGTATCTAACTAAAGATACTCTTTAAATATGTGTGAATAAAGTGAACTATTCTAACTCCTATAGGCTTTTGGGAGGATATAATGCGTCCCACCACTCGGGTTGGTCTTTCAGCCATTTAGCGAACCATGCGTAAATCGTGTTATTCCACAATATTCGTTTGTCATAATCCAATATATGGTGATTTTCTCCTTCTACCTGGACAAACGCTGTAGGCTTACCCAATAATTTTAATGCGGTAAACATCTGGATGCTCTCTCCAATCGGAACATTCGTGTCTGCGGTTCCATGTAAGAACAAGATCGGGGTATTGATCTTGTCTGCGTTAAACAGCGGACTTTGTAAAGTGTACATATCCCGGGCATTCCATGGATAACTGTTAGCGCTAGCCAACGAGCTGTATGAATATCCCCAGTAACCTTCTCCCCAATAGCTGGTGATGTCGCTGATTCCCGCATGAGACATGGCCGCCGCGAATATATCTGTTTTTGTTTGTAGGTATTGAGTCATGAAACCTCCGTATGAAGCCCCCATGCAACCGATTTTCTTCGTGTTGACAAAAGGATGCTCCTCACAGAACTTTTTCGTGCCTTCGATGATCTCGTCAGCGGTAAGTTTACCCCATGCGTTGACATGGCGTGCGGAGAACTCTTGGCCGAACCCTGTCGCTCCACTGGGCTGTATGATGTAGACGATGTACCCTAAGCCGGCGTATATATGCGAAGGATAACGGCTTTCCATCACCCGGGCCGTAGGAGTTGTTCCTCCGTAATAATTCACGATCATCGGATATTTCTTGGTCGCGTCAAAATGAGGAGGAAGATAGAAACGGCCGTAAATCGTATCCCCTTGGGCGGAGACGAAATTCCAATCTTGCACTTCTCCTAAAGTGACGTCTTTCAAGATCTCTTTGGAGAGATCGATCAAGCAGGAAGAGGCGTCGTTTTTCAAGTTATAGGTATAAAGCCTTTGGGAATTGGAAGCGCTTAATCCGAAATAAACCATTTCGAAAGCTTGATTGGCGATGGAGTAATCGGAGATGACATCTTCCTTGGCTTGAAGTTGCTTAATCTTTCCGTTGGACGGGTTTAGACTATACATGCGAACACGGTCCTTATCTTTCGCCGTGATATAGATTTGTTTATCGAGGGCGTTCCACTCGTAGGAATCGACAGAGGGGTCAAAATCTTTCGTAAGCGGCTTTATACTTTTATCTGCTATATTGTATAGGAATAATTGCCCGTCGCTCGTATTGGATGTCTGTCCTTCTTTGATCTTTAATCCGATACCATCGAAAGCCTCTCCAGACGCGTCAACGAGTAATTGGGTGGCATCTGGGGAGAAAACGGCACGGCTTACGAATTTCTCACCTTTTATAAGGGTATCCACATGCATGGTTCGTAGATCCATCTTATATATATATGTACGTGAGAAAGGGCGCTCCGTTAAATTCGGTTCCCTGCGACTGAATAGCAGATAGTGGCCGTCTTGAGATACATCGTTGATGTAAGTAGAAGTATGTCCATAGGTGAGCCGTTGGAACAATCCGGTTCGCAGGTCATATTTATGGATAAACATACGGTTTCTCCATCCCGGTTGGCGATCATCCGGCACCAGTATCTCTTGGATCTCTTTTCGTTCTTGCGGTCCTTTCTCCCGTATGGAGAATAATAGATAGTCCTCGGTAGGTCCGAAACTGAAAGAACCCTCGGGCAATTGGCTGGCAAGGATGTTCTCCTTTTTACTGGTAGGGTCTAAGGTCACCAATTCCGTGCCTTTCATCCCTTTCCGGGTGTAATAGGCCAGATTGCTTTTAGGCATCCAGCGTAAGCACTGTCCGTTCTCAACCAATACGGAACCGGTAGCCTTGTCTAGTATCTGGGTAAATGAGGACTGCTTTCCACCGGGATAGGTTTCTTGATAGGAGACGATAATGAGTTTTCCATTCGGGGACAGGCTGGCGGATTGGATACGTTTACCATCAAATACATCACTTAATGTATAACGTTTCTCCGGATTGACGGTCGCGGTTACCACCGCGTCTTTTTCCGGGTTGAATGAGGCTTTTAAGGCATTCTCTTTGTGGCTCTCAGATAAATATTTAATTACGATTTCATAGCGTTGCGGCTCCAAGGTCAACGAGGCTTCTCCTTGGGTTAGTTTTGTGAGTTGTCCATCCACGTAGACTTCTGAAATCTCAGGGCCATTGATCCTTAAGGTACCTTTTGTATAGCGGTCACTATTCAGGTAGAAGGAAACCAAATGTAGCGCGTAGGAAGAGGCCGAGGTTGGTAAGGTCAGCTCTCCGGAAGACGCCGCGTCAAGGGTTTGTCCGCTTTGGGAAAGGTTGCAGAAAGGAACGGTCGTGTTCAATAGTTCCTTGTCAGAGAATCTCTTACTGTTTACATCCAGGCTATCTGCCAAGAAGGGTTTCTTCACCTCGTAAGGGCCGGCGTAATTATAATGTCGCACGACAACCTCATCCGCCCATAGTGAGCAACAGGAGCATAGGGCTGAAAGAATTAAGATGTTTTTGTTTATCATGATATTTGTTATTTAGTTTAAAATAAGAAAGCGAGATGGCGGGTATCTCTCAGCCATCTCGCTGTATCATTATCTTATAAGATTTCTATCTCATCTACGAACAAGAATGCGGGGCTTCCGGCACCACCGTGCCATTTTGGTAGTTTGCTGCTGTTGATGATAACCTCGACATGGCGAGCCTTTACCGGGGCGAAGGATATCTCTTGGGGATATAATCCGTCCTTGTCGTTTTGGGTCAGCCCCGGGATTTTCTTGGATGCTACTTCCTTGAAATTCTTGCCATCGTCGGATACCTTTACGGTTACGGCGGAGGCTCCCATGATCCAATCGCCTTTTACCACATTCGTATTGAAAGATACCTTTTGGATTTCGGTTGATTCCTTTAGATCGATCGTGGCGTCAAGGTCTTTTCCTTGGAAACCCAGCCAATGGCCGGTCTTGTAATTGCTTCCTCCACGTAAGCCGTCTACCAATACCTGTGCCCCGTTGAAAACGTATCCTTTGCTGGGTTGCTCTTTCAAGGTGATGGGCTTCATCGTCGCTTTATTGAAGAAGATATCTTCTGAGAAGATGCGGCTCGTACCGTTCGGACGGACAACGATCGCCTTGAATTCGCAATCTTGGTTGATCTGTACCGGGCCTTCATACTTGATGCTGGCGATCGTAGGATCGCTACCGTCTACCGTATAATAGATATCTCCTTCACCCAACTTCGTCAAGGCTATGTCGAGTGTTCCGTTCTCCGTATTGGTGGTCAGGGAGGCGTTAATATCGAAGATATGCTTTCCGTAATTATATCCCAAGCGATCGTAAAGTTGTGTCATGCGGGCCACACGGGGCAGGAACGTCTGATAATCTTTCTTGGACGGATCGCTCCACTGGATATCGGCTACGGCATCGATACGGGGCATGATCATGTATTCTACCTGTGAGAAGGTCGGGATATATTCCGTCCAGAGGTTGGCTTGCGCCCCGATCACGTACTTCTGGTCTTCAGGAGAGATACCGGCTGTCGGCTCAAAAGAATATACTTTCTCTAACGGCAAGTAACCACCGATAGCTTCGGGCTCAAGATCCGTATCCGCTGATTGATAGTAATCCAGATATACATATGTATTCGGTGTCATGACCACGTTATGCTTTTGCTTGGCGGCCTCGATACCTCCATCCATGCCTCTCCAGCTCATTACCGTGGCATTCGGGGCCAAGCCTCCTTCTAGGATCTCGTCCCAGCCGATGATATGGCGTCCTTTGCTCTCCACGAATTTCTCCATGCGGGAGATCACGTAGCCTTTGCAAATATTCCTCGGCGGAATGCTTCTTATCTCCCTTGATACCTTTCCGCCTTGATGCGAGCTTGGCATTTTGGGCATTTCTCCCAACGTACCTTCGGGCACTCATCACCACCTACATGGATATATTCGGACGGGAAAAGATCGATGACCTCGCTCAATACGTCTTCTAGGAATTGCATGGATTTCTCGTTTCCGGCGCAGATCACGTCGTCGGCTACTCCCCATTGACCCCATACGTCATAAGGACCCCCGGTGCATCCCAGTTCGGGCTAAGTAGCCAAGGCTGCCAATTGATGTCCCGGCATATCGATTTCCGGGATGATCGTGATATGGCGTTCAGCGGCATAGTTGATGACATCGCGAATCTGGTCTTGTGTATAGAAGCCCCCGTATTCTTTTCCGTCATATGTTCCGGAGTTATGGCCGATCACGGTTTCCTTACGTTTAGATCCGATCTGTGTCAATTCCGGATATTTCTTGATCTCGATACGCCAACCTTGGTCATCGGACAGATGCCAGTGGAACGTATTTTGGTTGTGCAAGGCAAGGATATCGAGATACGTTTTTACCGAATCCACCGGGAAGAAATGGCGGCTGACATCCAGCATCATGCCTCTATAGGCAAAACGGGGATAGTCGTTGATGGTAGCTGCCGGTAATTCTACGTTCATCCCTTGGGCCGTGGCCGGGATCGATTTACGTAATGTCTGGATACCATGAAAATACGCCGGCATCCGTGCTTCCGGCGATCCGTATCCCGTTATCGCTAACGGTCAGTTGATATCCTTCCGGATTCTGGATGCTTTGGTCGATAACGAGGCTGATCCCCTTACCGGGCTGGCCGGTAGCGGTTGCTAATTCATAGCCCGTGATTTCCTTGATATAAGAAGCGAGGAACTCGGCGTTCTTCTTCATCTTATCATTGCCCTCCGGATAAAATATCTTCGTGGATGGACTTAGGACGAAAGGATTTCCGTTCGTCAATGTTACTTCTTGTGGCAAAGGCACTACTCCGTAATCTCCTTTTACGGCCTTACCACCGGAGCAAGCGATCATTCCCGTGCAAAATGTCAGGACGAGCGCTAGTTTGCTTAGGCTGTTCATGTGTTTAGAGTTTAGAACGTAAAACAATAATTGATTCAGTATCACCGCCCAAAGATAAAAAGAATTAGCCGTTTTATCTAATGCTTTTACACTTTTGATGCGATAACCTTAGGGACTTTGTCTATATATAGAGACTATTTATCAACTGGTGCATGATCGTCCACCAGTTGTTGCATGATCATCCAACAGTTGGTGGACGATCATGCAACGGCTGTTGGATGATGAATACTTCTATAAGAAATGTCTAAGGAATATGGAAGAAACACCTAAGGTCTAAAGGGAAAAGGGCTAGGGACTAAGGGAAAAGAAACGTCTTCTTGAGAGGTATTTCCTTGTCTTTCTTATAATATGTATTCACACGTTTTACGGTTGTGCAGCGGATGTAAGCGTCATGGCAGTAGATGAGCGCTTGCCCTTTTCGGGAGGCTTCAGCAAGTATGCGCAGTT
>ENA-OPYU01000308-OPYU01000308.1-human-gut-metagenome-genome-assembly--contig:-NODE-308-length-19606-cov-2.851224_pt1 | contig 19606 bp, 24 predicted proteins | sample MGYA00242637_ERZ504482 | MGnify/ENA primary metagenome ERZ504482 (study PRJEB26092, sample SAMD00036237) | human gut metagenome | host: Homo sapiens | study: EMG produced TPA metagenomics assembly of... | reverse complement strand
AGAGTATTTTTAAGCAGTTGTTTGACAAATTATACATTTTCTTGTGTAGCTTTAAGCGAAGGGATACCAGTAGGGATTATACTTGTAAATAACAAAGCAAAACATAAATGCCCTTTAGGACTAAGAATGCAACAAATAAAGGCTCTTACTGCTTTATTTCTTTCAAAAGAAGGTCGGGGTGTATTTGAAATTTTTAAAAATGTAAGTGGTATTGATAAAGAGTTATTACAAGAATGCGGTATAGAATATCCTGCAGAACTTGCTTTATTTGCTGTGGATTCCTCTTGCCGTGGTAAAGGTATAGGAAAACAATTGTTTCAATCGGCTCTTGACTATATGAAACAAGAGCAATTGGATAAATTTTATTTGTTTACAGATACAAGTTGTAATTATGGCTTTTACGAACATCAAAGGTATGGTAAGACGAAAGGAGAAAGAACATAAGTTTGATATTAAAGGTCAAACAGCTAAGATGAACTTTTTTCATTTATGATTATACAAGATAGCAGACAAATCAACTGTCAAAGAGGATACCAGAAAATTCTCTTTGGCAGTTTTTTTGAGTGATTTGCATCTTGGTTTCAAACTAAGTGAGAGCAAGCATGTCTGTACTTTCTCTTAGGATTGATATTTTTAGAAATAATAAAAGAAAATAAGATGCACTGGACTAGATGACAGATTTTTGCTACTATAAAGAAAATGTTTATTAAGGAGCGATTATGAAGAAATGAGTGAAACATATGTTGTAAAAAGACAGGAGGAATTTAATACTTCTCTCTGGTCTGGGGGAAGTACCACAGAGCTGTATATTTATCCAGAAGATGCTGTGTACAAAGAAGGCAATTTCCAGTGCAGAATCAGCAGCGCAACGGTAGAGGTAGGCAGTCAGAACTTTACCAGTTCTTCCTGGAGTAAAAAAGGTATCTTTCTATTTTTCAAGGGGCATCTGGATATGGTTCATGGAGAAGAAAAAAAGATTTCGCTAGAGCCTTTTCAAGTAGATTGCTTTGATGGAGGGATTCCAACGGTTAGTTTCGGACAGGTGGTAGATTTTAATCTGATGTTGAAAAATGGTGCGGATGGGAAAATGGAAGCAGCACAGATAAACCTAGACGAAGATTTTATACTGAAGCCGGAGAAAGGAGAAAATTTACTGGTTGTTTATGTGCCAGCAGGAACTGTAAAGATTGAGGATATGCAGGTGAAAACAGGAGAACTGTTTATCTGTGAGGATTGGAGCAAGGAACTGATGATTAAAAATACAGGAGAGTCTGTGGCCGGACTTGGAATTTGCAGAGTTTCTGTGAAATAAAACGCAGATAAAACAATATGTGTCATAAATAGAAAAGCATATGAAGCGAAAAATGTAAAACTTCATATGCTTTTTTGGTTATGAAACAAAATAAACAGCACACTGCCGATTGTGATGTAAATAATATGGTCAAAATATCTAACTTATTAGGTAAAAAAAGCCATACTATTCCATCAAAATGATAAATGATAAAGTAATAGTATCAAAAAAAGCGGAAAGAGAGGAAAAACTTATGAGAAAAAAAGTTGGTAGTTACTTTACTTGCTGCTAGTATGATGGGAAAGCATGTTGGCAGGATGCGGAGGTGGAACTTCTGGAGAAGAAGGAAAGGAAAGTTCCAAAAAGGGAGATACCATTAAGGTCATGTGTGTGGGTACGGAAGCAGAGACATACATTGATGCTTATAATTCAATTGCAGAAAAATTTTCTGAAAATAATGAGTATGGAGTGGACGTGGAAATTGAGTTTTATGAAAATGAGCAGTACAAAACAAAATTAACAACGCTTATGGCTTCCAATGCGGTGCCGGATATCTTTTACACTTGGGAATTATCTTATCTCCAGCCATTTGTGGAGGGCGGCAAAGTCGTAGATATTACTTCTTACTTAGAAGAAGATAAAGAATGGAAAGATTCTTTTGCAGAGGGAGCCTTAGATTTATTATCTTTTGACGGTAAAAATTATGGGGTTCCGACACAGAAATCGCTTTGTGTTATGTTCTATAATAAGCAAATATTTGAAGAAAATGCAGTAGAAGTTCCTACAACCTATGAAGAATTTTTAGAGGTTTGTCAGACATTAAAAGATAATGGTGTAACACCGATGGCATTGTGTGGTGCAGATGCTTGGATTCCGGCGCAGTTTGTACAGCAAATTGCAGGAGGAATGGCAGGAGATCAGTTATTTAAAGATATTTGTGCGGGAGAAGAAAAGTGGAATAACGAAACCCATGTAAAAGCAGCAGAAGAAGTAAAAGAAATGGCAGATAAAGGTTATTTCCAGGATGGTTATATCGGAATGGGGCCAGAAGAATCTACAGACTTGTTTATGAATGGAAAAACAGCTATGTATTTCCAGGGAGCCTGGGATGCAGATAAAGTAGCAAAAAGCAGTGTTGGAGAAAATGTAGGTGCGTTTGTGCTTCCGGCATATGATGCACAATATAACAATATTTCCGTTGGATCTGTAAATACCAGTTTTGCTGTTTCAAAGAATTGTAAAAATGTAGATGCAGCAGTTGCCTTTTTGAAATATTGGACATCTCAGGAAAGCGAAGAGATGCTGTTATATGAAAATGGAAGAATTCCGGCAGGAAATTATCCAATTGATGAAACAAAGCTGTCTCCTTTAATGTCTGATGTGCTGAATATTTCAAATACACAGGTTGGTCTTACTCCTTGGTGGGACAGACAGTTTGGTGCCGGTGAAGGTGTTGAGTTCAATAATACCTGTGCTTCTGTACTCGGCGGCGAGGACGCAAAAACTGCATTTGATTCACTTCAGCAGTTTGCAGAAGATAATGCAGACAGATAACGTGTAGGCATCATGAAAAGCATGAAAATGCGGAGATGCATAAAATTTGCATTTCCGCATTTTACAATTTCGTGTGGAAAGGGGGAGCACTATGAATAAAGTGCTTGGAAATAAAAAGAGTATTGCAGTTTTTGTTTTACCTGCATTTCTAATTTATGCAATTTTTGTTTTAGTTCCAATTGGATATAACGTATATGTCAGCTTTCTGCAAACAGACTTAATGAGTCCAAGTAAGTTTGTTGGAATTAAAAACTACATTAATTTGTTTCAGGATAAAACTTTTGTAGGTGCAGTTAAGAATAATATTCTTATGGTCATTGGTTCTTTGATTGCTCACTTACCGTTGGCGTTATTCTTGGAAATATACTTTTCAGAAAATAAAGGTAAGATCACTTTTTTCCAGACAGTTATTCTTTCTGCCAAGTGTAATCTGTGGTGTTGCAGTAGGCCTGACTTGGACTTTCGTATATAATTCAGAATTTGGTTTGATTAATAAATTCCTTGAAATGATTGGACTGGGAGGTTTGAAACAGGTATGGCTGGCAGATAAAAATTTAGCATTATTCTGTATTATTATTGTAGTTATGTGGCAGTTCGTAGGGTATCACATGATTATACAGATTGCGGCAATGAAAAATATATCAGAGTCTTATTATGAAGCGGCAGAAATAGATGGAGCAAGTAAATGGGTTCAATTTAAATCTATTACATTTCCGTTGATCAAGCCTATTTTAAAGGTAGATGCAGTGCTGATTATTACAGGTTCACTTAAATATTATGATTTGGTAGCAGTTATGACAGGAGGAGGACCGAATCATGCAACAGAACTTATGTCGACATATATGTTCTACCAGGGATTCCGTACTTTAAAATACGGATATTCAGCAGCAATCGGTGTGGTTCTTTTACTATTATGTATTTGTTCGGTTCTTCTTTCAAACTTTGTGTTCCGTTCAGATAGAGTAGAGTATTAAAAGGAGGGAGAAAGATGAGATTATCACCAAAGGATCGCTTCTTTTTAGTTATCAAATATATATGCCTTGGTTTTTTTACGGTGTTGTGTCTTTACCCTTTGTTGTGGTTATTGCTTAGTTCTTTTAAGACAAACACGGAATTGTACGCAAATCCATGGGGACTTCCAGAGAGCTTTAGTTTTGCAAATTATATTCAAGCGATAGAAGAAGGACATATTTTGCAATATTTTGGTAACTCTGTTATTATTGCAGTATCAGCAGTTTTTGTTTCTGTTTTATTAAGTAGTATGGTTTCTTATGCAATCACTAGAATGTACTGGAAATTATCTAAAGTAACTTTAAGTATTTTTCTGCTGGGAATGATGATCCCGGTATATGCCATGGTTGTGCCTTTGTTCTCGATGTTTAATAAAATGGGATTGCTTAATACGCACTTGGCAGTTATTCTGCCTCACATAGGCATTGCTTTTCCCATGGCTATATTTATCATGACAGGTTTTATGGGATCTTTGCCAATTGAGATGGAAGAAGCAGCGGTTATGGATGGATGTAATATTTATCAGATTTTCTTTAAAATCATCATGCCCATTTCAAAATCCTCTATTGTGACGGTGGCGGTAGTTACATTTATTAATATCTGGAATGATTTGCTGCTCCCACAGATCTTTTTAACAGATTCGTCTAAGATGACGCTGCCTGTTGGATTGACAGAATTTCAGGGACAATATGCTACAAATTATGTAGTAGAGATTGCAGCGGTAATCATTACGATTATACCAAGTATTCTTGTGTACATATGGTTGCATAGACATATTATGGAAGGTATGGTTGCAGGTGCTGTAAAAGGATAAAGCGAGGAATATAAGGATGAAATTACTGATTGCAGATGATGAAAAAAACTATTCGAAACGGATTATTATCTCTTCCATGGAATACGATAGGGATTGATCAAACATATCAGGCAGAGAACGGTTTGGAAGCATTAGAAATTTTAAAGAAAAAAAGGATAGATATTGTAATCAGTGATATTAAAATGCCCGGTCTTTCTGGGCTAGAACTGGCAGAGTATGTAAGTAAAAATAACTTGGATACAGCGGTAGTATTGCTTACGGGATTTTCTGAATTTGAATATGCACAGAAAGCTTTGAGAAATGGGGTTTTGGATTATATGTTAAAGCCCCTGAGACCAAAAGATATTTTGTCTACTGTTGAAAGAGTCAAAGAGACCTTAGAGAAAAAAAATGATATAAAGAGAAAGTGGTAGAAAAGTATGGAGAAGTTACAAGCTCCAAGGATTATCAAGAACAGATTAGCTGGCATTTCAGGGGAGTTCAGGAACAGGCCATGGAAATCTTGAAAGATATGGCACATAATTATAGCCAGGGTGTTTCTCTGAATTCGCTTGCAGAAAAATATCATTATTCTGTAGCTTATCTTTCCAGAATGATAAAGAAGGAAACGGGGTATTCTTTCAGCGAAATTCTAACCAGTCTTCGATTGGCACAGGCAGCGGAAATGCTCCAAAAAGAATATGGAAAAATCAGTGTAATTGGCGAACAGGCTGGATTTAGTGAACAGAAGTATTTTAGCCAGGCGTTCAAAAAGTTTTGGCATGAGTCCGGGAGAATTTCGTAAGCGAGATGCAAAACAAGAATATAGCATTATAGATGTTCTTCAACTTATGAAAAAAGAAGAATGAGAGGAAGGGTGAAGTATGGATGAGAAGAGAGGGTTTATTAGCATTCGAAAGAAGATGATGGTTGTCTTTGTAGTTCTGATTACTGTTACAGGAATTGGGATTGCAAGTCTGTTTGCTATTGTCTTCCGTTATGGCTATAGTTCTCTCTCTCAAATTTATTTAAATGACATAAATGAGCAGACTACCAATAATCTGGAAAATAATATTCAAAAAATAGAAGACATTAATGTTCAGATATTATCCAGCCAGGTAATACAGAGCCAATTAAAAATAGTAAATGAAAAAATGTCTGGATTCCTATGATTTAGCACAGTGCAGACAAAAGATAGAAAGAGAATTATCCAATTGGGCCTTGTATGCGTCTTATGTTGTATCGGTAAGTGTTATTTCCAGAGAAGGGATAGAGTTTGCAGTTGAAAAAAATTGAAACAGGTGGAACACAATTTGGTTTTACAGAGGATGAAATTTATGAGGCCAATGGCAGCAGTTTATGGGGAATAACTGGTGAAAAGAATAGAATTTGTGTTGCAAAAGCGATTTTGGACTTCGATACTATGAAACCAGCGGGATATATTAATATTGTATATGAAAATTCTTACCTTTCTGACATTTTGGCGAATAATTCCAGCAAATATTCCGGAGCTTCCTATGTTGTAAATACACATGGGAGAATCATGGTGGCAAATAAAGAGGATATGTTGGAGAAAATTTTCCTGTAAAACTCAGTGACTTAAGAGCGTCAAATACTTCCAGATATGATATGTTTTAGCAGTACGCAGGCGTTTTTATTTCGTTAGGAAATGAGATGCCGAATGGATGGAGTCTTTGTACAAACAGTTTTCAGTCAAAGAGTTTAATAAAGAAATGAATCATCTGATTGTGCTGGCAGCGGGGATTTGTTCTTTTTGGTTTTTAGGAATCAGTCTTGGTTTTGTATGGTATGTTACATCGAGGATTGCGTATCCGGCTAAAGAATTGATGGAGAGTATGAAAACCTTAGCAAAAGATAACGAGTACCCAAGGGTTAAAATTGTTTCTAACGATGAAATCGGTATGATTGGCCTGGAATATAATAAAATGGCAGAAAATATCGAAACGTTGATTGAAAAGGTTTATAAAATGGAATTGACACAAAAACAGGCAGAGCTGGAATTTTTACAAATGCAGATAAATCCCCATTTCTTGTATAATGCATTGGATACTATTAGCTGGATGGCATTAGCCAAAGGAAATATGGATGTTTCTGAAATGACAATTGCTCTTGCAGAACTGTTAAGGGCTACCATTAAAAAAGAAAGTTTTATCACATTAAGAGAGGAAATGAACACAGTAAAGGATTATCTTTTAATTCAACAAGAACGTTTTGGAGATAAAATTTCAGCAGAATATTTTGTGGAAGAAGATGCCTATTCTTGTATGGTGCCTAATTTTATCTTACAGCCTGTGATTGAAAATGCAATTATCCATGGACTTGAACCTAAAATAGAAAAAGGAAAAGTATCTATCAATATTCGATACAAGATGAGTTTCTTACATTTTTGGTCGAAGATAATGGCGTTGGAATGGATGAAAAAAGAAATTCTGGATTTGTATAAAAAAGTGCAGAGAAAATAACACAAACAGTCTATTGGATTAAAGAATGTTTATCGCAGATTATTATTGTGTTACGGCGAAGCAAGTATGTTAAAAATTGAAAGTAAAAAAGAACAAGGAACCAGAATTTCATTTTTAATTCCACGGAACATCTCTAAAAAATAATGAATGAAAGGGAAAGCTTATGAGAAAACAGCAAAATTATCAATGGAACACACTGTCACTGGGAACCTGCTATTACCCGGAGCATTCGGGATAAGAATATGTGGGAAGAGGATTTGGAAAGAATGCTTGCCCATGGAATTAAAACTATACGCATTGGAGAATTTGCATGGAGTAAAGTAGAGCCAAGAGAAGGAGAATTTACATTTGAGTTTTTTGATGAGTTTCTAAAGGTAGTTGCAAAGACAGATATGAAAGTGAATTTTTGGTACACCAACAGCAACACCTCCTGCATGGCTTACAGAAAAAATATCCAGAGGTTTTAAATTGCAGGATGGACGGTGTGAAATTCCGCCACGGTATGCGCAGGCATTATAATTACAATTCGCCGGTATATCAAAAATTGTGTAAAAGAATTGTGGTAAAAATTTGGAGAGCACTATGCAAAACATCCGAGTGTGATTGGATGGCAAATCGATAATGAAATAAATTGTCAAGTGGATGAATTCTACTCTGAGAGTGATACGCTGGCATTTCGGGAATTTTTAAAAGAAAAATACGGAACATTAGATGCTTTAAATCAGGCATGGGGGGCTGTGTTCTGGAATCAGGAATATACCAGATGGGAAGAAATTTATGTGCCAAGAATTACGATAAATAATTCCACAAATCCTCATCAGACATTGGATTATATTCGTTTTGTGTCAGACAGTGCAGTGAAATTCTGTAAAATGCAGAGCGATATTCTGAGAAAATATGTAAAAAAGGGAGATTTCATTACTACAAATGGTATGTTCCAGAATTTGGATAATCATAGATTGACAGACGAAGCTCTGGATGTGTACACATACGATTCTTATCCGAATTTTGCATATTGTCTCTGTGAAGATCCAAAACATTCAAAAAATTTAAATGACAGAAGATGGAGTGATAAACTGACAGAAGTTCGTTCTATTTGTCCTCACTTTGGTATTATGGAGCAGCAGTCGGGTGCGAATGGATGGAATACCAGAATGGAAGCACCAGCACCGAAACCAGGGCAGATGATGCTTTGGGCAATGCAGAGCATTGCACATGGAGCAGATTATGTGAGTTTTTTCCGTTGGAGAACCTGCACGTTTGGAACAGAGATTTATTGGCATGGAATCTTGGATTATGATAATCGTGACAATCGGAAGCTGGCAGAAGTAAAGAAAATATATGAAAGAGTTCAGGCTATTGAAGAAACAGCAGGAGCAAAAAAATCAAGCAGCTTTTGCTATGATTAAAGATTATAGTAATATCTGGGATGCACAGGTAGATGTATGGCATCGCAGACTTACATGGAGCAGTGAAGAGGAAATTTTTATTGCGTCTCAGTTGAATCATACACCAATGGATTATATCTATCTTTTAGAAAATACAGAGGCAGAAGAGTTGTTAAAATACAAGGTACTGATTTATCCGCATGGATTAATTTTATCAGAAAAAAATGGCGGCTCTTTTAAAAGAATATGTTGCTAAGGGAGGATGCCTGATTCTGGGAGCCAGGACAGGACAAAAAGATGAAAATGGTAAGTGTGTTATGACACCTATGCCTGGATTATTATCAGAAATCTCTGGAAGTGATGTGAAAGAATTTACTTTTGTAGGACCTGCGGATGAGAATGTGATGATGGACTGGAATGGAAATATGCTGGAAACAGGTATTTTTAATGACATTTTGGAACCAGTTGGTACACATGCAAATGTACTGGCAAAATATGCAGGAAACTATTATAAAGGAAGTCCGGTATTGATTGAAAACACATATGGAGAAGGAAAAGTACTTCATTTTGGAGGAACTTTTACGAGAGAAAATGTAAAAGCTTTTCTGGATTATACAGGTGTTGTGGAGACATATCGTGATGTGGTAGAAGTGCCTGAGGAATGTGAGATTACCGTGAAGGAAAAGAATCACAAAATGTATATTTTTGTTTTGAATTATTCGGATCAGAAACAGGAAATTTGGATGGAAAAAACCAGCAAAGGATATGGATACAAAAGAGCAGGCAGAAGGACAAATTTTTCTGGGTACTTATGAGACAAAAGTTTATGAAATTTTGTAATAGCAGTGGAGTGCTCCCTATAACAGGGGCGCTCCGTTTTGTTTTTTGTCATTTCTTTTATCTTTTTTGCTATTTTGTCCTATTTTTGGCCTAAAAGTACAAATAAAATAAAGGATTTTCATGCACTTTCACTTTACCACGAGAAATAAAAACGTCAAAATTCATTAAAAATACAGATGTGATGAAAAAAATTAGCACATTTTTATAGTGAATAGACGATTTTTTAGACCCTAGGAATGATAAAATCATGAAAAAAGAGAAAAGGAGACGATGTGATATGAATAATGCAGAGATCGGAAATGCAATGGTGATTAAATTGGATCCGGTTTTACCAGAATACCCAACCTTTAAGGAAGGTGTCAGAAGAGCGCCAATGAGAGAGCTGACACTGAACAAGAGAGAAATCAAACTGGCAGTGGCAAATGCTTTGAGATATGTGCCGGAAGAACTGCATGAACAGTTGGCACCGGAATTCCTGGACGAATTATTAACACATGGACGTATCTATGGCTACCGTTTTATGCCAAAGGAAAGAATTTACGGAAAACCAATTGATGAGTATAAGGGAGAATGCGTGGAAGGTAAAGCTTTCCAGGTTATGATTGATAATAACTTAGATCATGATGTAGCTCTGTACCCATATGAATTAGTTACATACGGAGAAACCGGACAGGTTTGCCAGAACTGGATGCAGTATCAGTTAATTAAAAAATATCTTGAAAAACTGACACATCATCACACATTAGTTATGATGAGTGGACATCCAATGGGTCTGTTCAAATCTCATGAATCCAGCCCAAGAGTAATCGTTACAAACGGACTTATGATTGGTATGTTTGACAATCCAGAAGACTGGGCAAAAGCAACTGCTATGGGATGCTCTTCCTATGGACAGATGACAGCTGGTGGCTGGATGTACATTGGACCACAGGGTATCGTTCATGGTACTTTCAATACGATCTTAAATGCAGGACGTAAATTCTTAGGAGTTCCACAGGATGGAGACTTAGCTGGACACTTATTCGTAACAAGTGGTCTTGGCGGAATGAGTGGTGCTCAGCCAAAAGCAATTGAAATTGCAGGCGGTGTTGGTATCGTTGCAGAAGTTGATTACTCCAGAATTGAAACAAGACACAGCCAGGGATGGGTAAGTCTGGTAATTGAAGACGCAGCAGAAGCATTCAGAGTTGCTCAGGAATACATGGATAAGAAAGAAACAATTTCTATTGCATTCCATGGTAATATTGTTGACCTTCTTCAGTATGCTGTTGATAACAATATTAAGATTGAACTGTTATCTGACCAGACATCCTGCCATGTACCATACGACGGCGGATATTGCCCACAGGGTCTTACATTTGAAGAAAGAACAGAAATGCTTGCAAATGACAAAGACAAATTCTGTGAACTGGTAGACCAGTCCCTGATTAAACATTATCATTTGATCAAAACATTAGTAGAAAGAGGAGCTTACTTCTTTGACTATGGTAACGCATTCATGAAAGCTGTCTTTGATGCAGGTGCAAAAGACATCGCTAAGAATGGCGTAGATACCAGTGAAGGATTTATCTTCCCATCTTATGTAGAAGATATTTTAGGACCAGAATTATTCGACTATGGATATGGACCATTCAGATGGTGCTGTCTGTCCGGAAAACCGGAAGATTTAAGAAAAACAGACCATGCTGCTATGGAAATCATTGATCCTAACAGAAGAAGCCAGGATAGAGATAACTACATTTGGATTCGTGATGCAGAAAAGAATAAACTGGTTGTTGGTACACAGTGCCGTATCCTGTATCAGGATGCTCTTGGAAGAAGAGATATTGCTCTGAAATTCAATGAAATGGTTCGTAACGGAGAAATCGGACCTGTTATGCTGGGTCGTGACCACCATGACACAGGCGGAACAGATTCTCCATACAGAGAAACATCTAACATCTATGATGGTTCCAATATTACAGCAGATATGGCTGTTCACTGCTATGCAGGTAATGCTGCAAGAGGTATGAGCCTTGTTGCTCTTCACAACGGTGGTGGTGTTGGTATCAGCAAATCCATCAACGGTGGTTTCGGTATGGTTCTTGACGGAAGCGAAAGAGTGGATGAAATCCTTATGGCAGCTATCCCGTGGGATACTATGATTGGTGTTTCCAGAAGAAGCTGGGGAAGATGTGAACACTCCATCGAAACTGTTGCAGAATACAATAAGATTAGAAATGGCGAAGATTACATCACAATGCCATACCTGGCAAACGATGAATTAATCGAAAGAGTATGCAAAGATGTGGTTGTAGAACCTCATCACACACATCACTAAGAATTTCTGCAAAGAGTTATGAGGAGACAGAACATGAAAAAAAGATATATACGCCATGCCTCTGAGCTGGTAACCTGCAAGGGAAGTGCACCTAAGCACGGAAAAGAAATGTCTGACATCGGATTGATTAAAGATGGTGCGGTGATCATTCATGATGGTAAAATTGTTGCAGTAGGTACGACAGAGGAATTGGATAAACAGGTGGACGTAAAGGAATACGAAGTAATCGATGCCACAGGAAAAACGGTGATGCCTGGGTTCGTGGATTCTCATACACACTTTATTTTCGGCGGATACCGTGCAGATGAATTTTCCTGGAGATTGAAAGGCGATAGTTATATGTCCATTATGGAACGTGGCGGCGGCATTAATGCCACCGTCGTTCCAACCAGAGAAGCCACAGAAGAAGAATTGATGGAAGCTGGTGAAGAAAGACTGAACCGTATGCTGGAATTCGGCGTGACAACCGTAGAAGGTAAGAGCGGTTATGGAATGGATTGTGATACAGAGCTGAAACAGCTTCGTGTTATGAAGAAACTGGATGAGAAACATCCAGTGGATATCGTCAGAACCTTCTTAGGACCTCACAGTGTTCTTCCTGAATGGAAAGGAAAAGAAAGAGAGTTCATTGAAGAACAGCTTCGTGTAGTAATGCCTAAAGTGAAAGAGGAAAATCTGGCAGAGTTTGCTGATATCTTTACTAGAAAAGAATGTATTTAATATAGAAGATTCTGAGTATTATCTTACAGAAGCCAAAAAGATGGGATTCAAACTGAAAATCCATGCGGATGAGATTTATCAGTTGGGCGGTTCTGAACTGGCAGCCAGAGTAGGTGCTGTATCAGCAGACCATCTTTTGAAAGCATCTGACGAAGGAATCCGTCAAATGCGCGATGCCGGAGTTATCAGTACCCTTCTTCCAGCAACTGCTTTCTCTTTGAAAGAAGAGTATGCTCCTGGAAGAAAAATGATTGACGAAGGATGTGCAGTAGCGATTGCATCAGATTTGAATCCGGGAAGCTGCTTCACAAACTCAATTCCGTTATTGGTTGCACTTGGATGTATTTATATGAACATGTCCATTGAAGAAGTGATTACAGCATTGACGATTAACGGTGCTGCTGCTGTGGATAGAGCTGATACTGTAGGAAGTCTGGAACCGGGAAAACAGGCGGATATTGTGTTCCTGAAATTCCCATCCATCCATTTCATGCCGTATCACACAGGAATCAACCTGGTAGAAACGGTTATCAAAAAAGGTGAAACTGTATATCACAAAGAATGGAAATAAGGAGAATAACATCATGAATAAGATTATTGAATGTGTACCTAACTTTAGTGAAGGTAGAGATAAAGAAAAAAGTCGAAAAAAATTGTTGACTGCTTCCGCAATGTGGAAGGCGTAAAACTGCTGGACTACAGCTCTGACGAAGACCATAACAGAAGTGTTGTTACTGTTATCGGTGAGCCTGCTCCATTAAAAGATGCTATGGTTGCAGCTATCGGAAAAGCAGTAGAATTGATCGATATGACAAAACATCAGGGACAGCATCCACGTATGGGATGTGTTGATGTTGTTCCTTTCATTCCAATCAGAAATACAACGGTAGAAGAAGCAGATGCTCTTGCAAAAGAAGTTGCAAAAGAAGCTTCCGAAAAATTCGGCCAGCCATTCTTCTTATATGAAAAATCTGCTACAGCTCCTCACAGAGAAAACCTTGCAAAAGTTCGTCAGGGACAGTTCGAAGGTATGGCAGAAAAAATGAAAGATCAGGAAAAATGGAAACCAGACTTTGGTCCAAATACCATTCATCCTACAGGTGGTGTAACAGCTATCGGAGCAAGAATGCCTCTGATCGCTTACAACATTAACCTGGATACATCCAGCGTGGAAATCGCTCAGAAAATCGCAGATAAGATCCGTCATATCAAAGGCGGTTTCCGTTACTGCAAAGCTATGGGCGTTATGCTGGAAGACAGAAATATCGCACAGGTATCCATGAACTTAACAGACTATACAAAAACATCTGTTTATACTGTATTTGAAACAGTACGTATGGAAGCAAGACGTTACGGTGTAAATGTATTAGGAAGTGAAGTTGTAGGTCTGATTCCTCTTCAGGCAATCGTTGACTGTGCAGAATATTACCTGGGATTTGAAGGATTTGATCCAAAACAGGTACTTGAAACAAGACTGTAATTTAAAAAAATATAAGAGGTATATGCCATGAAAAATATGACAATTGAACAATTCGCCATGCAGACAGCCTCTAATGAACCAGTACCAGGGGGCGGAAGTATTTCCGCCCTTGCTGGCGCTTTAGCAGCGGCTCTTACAGAAATGGTGGCAGGACTGACAATCGGAAAGAAAAAATATGCAGAAGTAGAAGAAGAAATGAAGGCGGCTGTAGAGCCTATGCATAAAATCTGTGAACAGCTTCTGGTAGACATTAAACGAGACAGTGAATCCTTTGATTTATATATGCAGGCACTTACTCTTCCGAAGGAAACAGAAGAAGAAAAGGCAGCACGCACAGAAGCTATGCAGAATGGATTAAAAGCAGCAGTTGCTGTTCCTCTGTCTGTTGCAAAGGCAGCATATGAGGTGCTTCCTTATGCAGAAACTATGGTTACAAAAGGAAATAAAACAGCCGTTACAGATGCACTTGTTGCTACTATGATGGCAAGAACTGCAGTATTAGGTGCATTATTTAATGTAAAAAATTAATCTGGAATCCATTAAGGATGAAGAGTTTGTAAAAGCTACTTCTGAGGAAGTGGCAGTATTGGAAAAGAAAGCAATCGCTTTTGAACAGAAGATTCTTGCACAGGCGGGAGTTTCCAAAAGCGTGGTAGAATAAGTTTCGATGAAAGGAGAATACCTGTGAAGATTTTAAAAAAATGCAGTAGCAGGAACCCTGGAATCCAGTGATTTGTTTATTCAGATAGAGCCGGACGAAAACCAACTGACCCTTGAGATTGACTCAGTTGTTGCCAATCAGTATATGGATTCTATTCGGGCTGCTGTGCTGGACACATTACAGGAATTTTGATGTGACAACAGGAAAAATCTTTATCAAAGATAGGTGCGCTGGACTGTGTGATTCGCGCCAGAATGGAAACCGCACTGAAAAGAGGGGGTCGTTGAAAAAAATGAGACGAACCATGTTGTTTTTACCGGGAAATACCCCGAATATGTTAATTAACGGGGATACCCTGGGAGCAGATACCATTATTTTTGACCTGGAGGATGCTGTATCTCCAGATGAAAAGGATGCGGCCAGAATTTTAGTGCGTAATGCATTAAAATATCAGTCTTTTCCATCCTGTGAAGTAGTGGTAAGAATCAATCCTACAGATACAGAATTCTGGAAAGCAGATTTAAAGGCCATTATCCCTCTGAAGCCAGACGTGATTATGCCTACGAAGGTAAATGGCGGTGCTATGATTCAGGAGGTTTCTGCATACATGGCAGAAGTAGAGAAGGAAAGCGGCCTGGAAGTGGGAACTGTGAAGATTCTTCCACTGATTGAAACTGCCATGGGTGTGGAAAAGGCATTTGAAATAGCTTCTTCTGATAAGCGTGTGATTGGTCTTTTCTTAGGAGGAGAAGATTTCACAGCAGATATGCATTGTAAACGTACCAAAGAGGGAAAAGAAATCTTCTATGCAAGAACCCGTCTGGTATGTGCAGCAAGAGCTTGTGGAATCGAAGCTTATGACACACCATTTACCGATGTGGAAGATATGGAAGGTCTGGAAAAAGATACCGAATTTGCCAAGAGCCTGGCTTTGCAGGAAAGGCAGTGATTTCTCCAAGACATGTGGACGTGGTAAATGCAGTCTTTTCACCTACAGAAAGTGAAATCGAATATGCCCATGACGTGATGGATGCCATTGAGGAAGGAAAACGCCAGGGCAAAGGTGTAATTTCCCTGCGCGGTAAAATGATTGATGCACCCATAGTAAAACGTGCCCAGCAGGTGCTGGAGATGGAAAAAGCCATTTATGGAGGTGCATGCAGATGAGTAAATTAATCGGCTCTGTAAAAGAGGCTATTGAAAAAACAGGATTAAAAGATGGCATGACCATATCCTTTCATCATCATATGCGAAATGGTGACTATGTGCTGGATATGGTTCTGGAAGAAGCGGCGGCCATGGGAATCAAAGATCTTACCGTCAATGCCAGTTCTATTTTTGACATTCATGAGCCAATTATTGAACATATTAAAAACGGTGTAGTTACAGGAATTGAGTGTAATTACATGGGTGGAAAAGTGGGAAAAGCAATTTCTCAGGGTATTTTGGAAAAACCTGTGATTTTCAGAACTCATGGAGGAAGAGCCGGGGATATGGAAAACGGTTCTTCTAAGATTGATATCGCATTCCTGGCAGCTCCTACAGCAGATAATATGGGAAATTGCAGTGGAAAATACGGACCATCTGCCTGTGGTTCTCTGGGCTATGCATTCTCAGATGCGGTTCACGCAGAAAAGGTGGTTGTGATTACCGATAATCTGGTGAGTTACCCTTTAGAAGATACTTCCATTAATGAAGGTTATGTGGACTATGTGGTAGAAGTACCTCAGATTGGTGACCCGGCAAAGATTGTTTCCGGTACTACCAAAATTACCCGTGACCCGGTAGGGCTTCGGATTGCAGGACTGGCTTCCCAGGTAGTGAAACATTCCGGATATTTGAAAGACGGATTTTCCTTCCAGACAGGAGCAGGCGGCGCTTCCCTGGCAGTTGCCAAATATGTGGAAGAAATGATGGAAAAGACCATATTAAAGGCAGCTTCTGTATGGGCGGTATTACCGGCTATATGGTAGATATGGCAAACAAGGGATATTTTGAATCCATTCTGGATGTGCAGTGCTTTGACTTAAAAGCCATTGAATCCATCCGGGAAAATCCAAAACACCAGGAAATCTCAGCTATGCGTTACGCATCACCGGCAGCCAAAAGCGCTGCGGTAGACAGCCTGGATGTGGTGATTTTGGGAGCGACTCAGGTGGATGTAAACTTTAATGTCAATGTACATACAGATTCCAATGGGTTATATTATGGGAGGGTTCCGGTGGACACAGTGATACTGCAGCAGGTTCTAAGCTGTCCATTATTGTGGCACCGCTGATTCGTGCAAGACTTCCGCTGATTGTAGACGAAGTGCTTTGCAAATCCACTCCGGGAGAAACCATTGACGTGGTGGTAACCCAAAGAGGTATTGCAGTAAATCCGAAACAGCAGGAATTAAAGGAAAAATTAATGAAAGCAGGACTTCCGGTGAAGGATATACAGGAACTGAAACAGATTGCAGAGGATATTGCAGGAGTACCGGAAAAAAAGTAGAGATGGGCGATAAGGTAGTTGCCAGGGTGCTTTACCGGGACGGAACTTTGCTGGATACCATTAAAAAACGTTCTGTAATCAAAAAATAGAAAAGGAAAAGCAAAAAAAGAAAATAGAAAGATAAATGCCATTTAATCTTTTACGAAGGGAGCGGGTCAGAAATGGACAAGGAAAAAATTAGTTATTGGCGTAATCGGCGCTGATGTACATGCAGTGGGCAACACCATTTTGCAACATGCATTTGAAGACGCTGGTTTCGAAGTGACAAACTTAGGCGTTATGGTTTCTCAGGAGGAATATATTGCAGCAGCAATTGAAACCAACGCAGATGGAATTATGGTATCTTCTCTTTATGGACATGGAGAACTGGACTGCAGAGGCTTGAGAGATAAGTGCAATGAGGCTGGATTAAAAGATGTTCTTTTGTATGTAGGCGGTAATATCGTTGTTGGAAAACAGCCTTTTGATGAAGTAGAGAAACGCTTCAAGGCAATGGGCTTTGACAGGGTTTTTGGTCCGGGTACAGCGCCGGAAACTACCATTGCGGCCTTGTATGAAGACTTTGGCATGGAAGCACCGGAAACAGAAGACTGATAAAGTGAGGCGGTAAATTATGAAACCAGTTTTATTGGTGGATTTCGGAAGCACCAACACCAAGGTGACAGCCGTAGATGTAGATAATTGTGAAATTCTGGGAACAGCAGCAGCCTATACCACTGTGGAAACAGATATTAATAATGGCCTTCATGACGCCATTAAAATTCTGGAACAGACCACAGGACCTCTGGAATATGAGGAACGCTATGCCTGCTCCAGCGCTGCCGGAGGATTGAAGATGATTTCCATTGGTCTGGTGCCGGAGCTTACTGCGCAGGCAGCCAGGGAGGCTTCTCTTGGAGCAGGGGCAAAGGTGTGGAAAACCTATTCCTTTAACCTTACCAAAGGAGATATGAAGGAAATTGAGGCGTACCATCCGGATATTATCCTCCTTACCGGAGGAACAGACGGCGGAAATGCAGAATGTATTCTGTATAATGCCAAAATGCTCTCAGAACTTAGCTATGACTGTCCTGTTGTTCTGGCAGGAAACCGGTGCGCGGTGGATGAGTGCCAGGAGATTTTGGAAGGCAGAACAACGTATATCTGTGAAAATGTAATGCCAAGGCTGGGTGAGCTGAATATTGAGCCGACCCAGAAGCAGATTCGGGAAGTATTTTTAAATAGGATTGTACAGGGAAAAGGGCTTTCCAAGGCTTCAGACCTGGTATCCGGAATTATTATGCCAACACCTTCTGCCATGTTGACTGCCATGGAACTTCTCTCAGACGGATGGGAAGAACATCAGGGTATCGGTGAACTGGTAGGTGTGGACTTAGGCGGAGCCACTACGGATGTGTATTCCATTGCAGAAGGAAGCCCGGCAAATATGGCTACGGTTATGAAAGGCATTCAGGAGCCATATGCAAAACGCAGTGTGGAAGGCGACATTGGAATGCGCTACAGTGTCCAGGGAATTCTGGAAGCAGTAGGCGACAGGCGGCTGGCTCAGATTGCAGGTGTAAACCGGCAGAAGGTTGCAGGGCTGGTAGAGTATCTGGCAACTCATACGGATTACATACCGGACAATGAAGAAATGGAAAAGATGGATTTTGCACTGGCCTGCGGTGCTGTGGAGACAGCGGTTGCCCGTCATGCAGGTTCTCTGGAACAGGTATACACCCCCTGCGGGCTTACCTATCTTCAAAGCGGCAAGGATTTGCGCAGGGTAAAATACGTTGTTGTTACAGGAGGCGCTCTGATTCACGCAAAACATACCGAAGAAATTGCAAAATATGCGCTGTATAAGGAAAGTACACCAGGTTCTCTAAGACCTGAAAATGCGGAAATCCTCATAGATAGAAAGTATATTCTGGCAGCTATGGGACTGCTTTCCCAGCATTACCCGGAAGCGGCCTTAGAAATCATGAAGAAGGAGATTGCTTATTATGGACATAAAGAATAAGAAATTATCTGATGATGAGTTCTATGGAATACGGAAAGAGGTTATGGAACAGTGGCCTACCGGAAAAAGAAGTAAACTTCGAGGAGGCCATAGATTACCATAAAGCGATGCCGGAGAGCAAGAGCTTTTCACGGAAACTGGCAAATGCCAAAAAAGAGAGAAAAACGCTGATCCAGCCAAGAGCCGGTGTGGCACTGATTGACGAGCATATCAAACTGCTGCAGTATCTGCAGGACAAGGGCGAGGCAGATTTACTGCCCACCACCATTGATTCCTATACCCGTCAGAACCGCTACGAAGAGGCTGAGGTGGGGATCAAAGAATCTATCCACACACAGAAATCCATGCTGAACGGCTTTTTCCGGCTGTAAACCATGGCGTATTCGGCTGCCGTTCTATTATCGAGAATCTGGATACCCCGGTACAGGTACGCCACGGCACACCGGATGCCAGACTGCTGACAGAGATCTGTTATGCAGGCGGCTTCACAAGCTATGAGGGAGGCGGTATTTCTTATAATATTCCCTATGCCAAAGATGTGCCCCTGGAGAGAACGATTTATGACTGGAT
>ENA-OPYU01000307-OPYU01000307.1-human-gut-metagenome-genome-assembly--contig:-NODE-307-length-19717-cov-4.423890_pt1 | contig 19717 bp, 22 predicted proteins | sample MGYA00242637_ERZ504482 | MGnify/ENA primary metagenome ERZ504482 (study PRJEB26092, sample SAMD00036237) | human gut metagenome | host: Homo sapiens | study: EMG produced TPA metagenomics assembly of... | reverse complement strand
GAAGAGAGAAGAGAAGAATTATTAAATGAGATTATAAAAGAATAGCAGAGCTGCCGCAGAGAGTATCAGTATTTTTCTGAAACATCTGTGGCAGCTTTTTTATGAGTCATTTTATCAGTCTTCTTCAATGATTTGCAGCTCAAAATAGTCAAAATCCAGCACTTCAATAAAATTATCCTGTGAAAACCGTACTTTAGAAAACTTCTGGAAGTCTTTAATATTAGCATCCAGCCAGATTGGAGATGGCAGGTCAAACTCATGGCAGATGCAGTCAAGACAATGAAATACTTTTTTAGTTCTGGTAGATTTTGTATCGTCACAGACTACAGTACTCTTTAATAAATGTGTATCTTTATAAATATTACCCATTAACCGAAACATAGGAAAACCCTTTCTAAATATTATAATTATGGCACCATTATAAAGAAGGAAATATTATGTGTAAAGCCCGATTTTTTAGTGTTAAAGTGGAAAATTGTGCAGATTGTATATGAAAAAATCGAAAATATGGCAAATTGACATGGCACTCTCCATCATTATCCAGGATTACAAAGTCTCCTAAAAATCTTTGGGCAATTGACCTATGGAAAAAAGAGCGGATAGAGGTATACTAAACACAGTTCAGAAAGAGAATCACATATTTATACTGTATCATATTTCAGGAGGAAATGAAAAATGGCAAGTTTATCTTTACAGCATATTAACAAAACTTATCCAAACGGTTTCGAAGCAGTAAAAGATTTCAACCTTGAAATCGAAGACAAAGAGTTCATCATCTTCGTAGGTCCTTCAGGATGTGGTAAATCCACAACTCTTCGTATGATTGCAGGTCTGGAAGAAATCACAGGCGGTACATTAAAAATCGGCGATAAAGTAGTAAATGACGTTGAACCAAAAGACAGAGATATCGCAATGGTATTCCAGAACTACGCTCTGTATCCACATATGACAGTTTATGATAACATGGCATTTGGTCTGAAACTGAGAAAAGTTCCAAAAGATCAGATTGACAAAATGGTTAAAGAAGCAGCTAAAATCCTTGACCTTGAAAAACTGTTAGACCGTAAACCAAAAGCTCTTTCCGGTGGTCAGAGACAGCGTGTTGCTATGGGACGTGCTATCGTGCGTGAACCTAAAGTATTCCTTATGGACGAACCTCTGTCAAACCTGGATGCTAAACTTCGTGTTCAGATGCGTACTGAGATTTCCAAATTACATGAAAGATTAGGCGCTACTATCATCTACGTAACACATGACCAGACAGAAGCTATGACACTGGGTACCAGAATCGTAGTTATGAAAGATGGTGTTGTTCAGCAGGTAGATACACCTCAGACATTATACAATGCACCGGCAAACTTATTCGTTGCAGGATTCATCGGATCTCCTCAGATGAACTTCTTAGATGCAGTTGTTAATGTAAAAGGTAATGACGTAACATTACAGATTGGAAACACAACACTTCATGTTCCGGCTGCTAAAGCAAAAGCCCTTATTGATGGTGGCTACAACGGAAAACTGTTGTTATGGGTATCCGTCCAGAACACGTTTATGATGATGAAGAACACATCAAAGCTAATCCAAACAGCGTAATGGAAGGAAAAATCACTGTTTACGAATTGCTTGGTGCTGAAGTATATCTGTACTTTGATGCAGAAGGTTCTTCTATGACAGCAAGAGTTAATCCACGTACAACAGCAAGAACAGGTGATGTTGTTAAATTCTCTCTGGATCTTGAAAAAATGCACATTTTTGATAAAGAAACAGAGCAGGTTATCACAAACTAAGATTTGTTTTAAAAAGACTATATTACAAGGGTGTCGCAAAATCCTCAGTAAGAGGAGGAGCGATACCCTCGTTCTATTTAATATAAAAATCAAAAAATCCGGAAGTAATCCTGATTACAGGAGCCCTTCCGGATTTCAAGCACGTTCTAGGAGAGTTGTTTTTGCAGGGATTTAGAGGTTTCGCTGTTCATAAGAGAATCCAATAGCATCCCCAGTAAAATAATTATAAAACCTGTAAGAACCATAGGAGTAGGATATTCTTTCAGAAAAAGAGCAACCCATACAGGACCGAGAATCATTTCCCACAGCGCGATTACAGAGGCTTTTTGAGCACTGATTTTCTGAATTCCAACATTATAGCAGGCATAACCGGCTCCAATCTGTATGATTCCCAATACCAGCATAATTATCCAGTCCATACTTGTCATAACGGATATCTTCCCCAGCGTTCCGGGAAAAAGCAGAAATACAACGATTCCTGTAAATAGATTTGCTACAGCGGTAAGGCCAATTGGGTTGGTGCCGGCGACTTTTTTTGGCGCTGACAGTCATAAGCGCGAAAAATATTCCTTCACTTAAAGCAATGAAATTACCGGCCTGGCTGGCAGCATCTTCTCCTGAACACATAAAGCATACAACACCTATGAAGATGATTGCCACTGGCACAAAGGCACGTGTATGAAACTTTCTGGTTTTCAGCAAATTGGCGAGGAAAAGCCAGATAGCTGCAGTATATTGCATCCCAATAGCAACAGGGGCAGAAGTAGCGCCGAGAGCCAGAATGATGCTGAGACAGAGACCGGCATAGGAGCACATATATATTACCATCCACCAGTTCCACTTTAATTGCTTTGGGCGTATTGTGACAGCCAGTACAATCGCTGCAATAAGTGAGCGCAAGCCGCAGATTAATACGGAGTCAAGAGAAAGGTATTTTACCAGAGGAGAGTTTAAACTCCAAAAAGCGGCGCCCAGAAAGACCAGAAGCCCTCCGGAAACAGGAATACGCTTCATATAAGAATCATCCTTTCTAAACACTATAGTTAATTTAAACTTGATTAAATACTAATCGTGATTATAATTATAAGCGAGGGAGGATTTCCTTGTCAAGTCTAAACAGGTATTTTATATTTGAAAAAGGAGATGAGAAATTTGGAAGATAAGGCATTGGACAACAATTTAACATTGAAAACGAAAGCGCATTATGATTTATTTTATTGAGGCCGCGGAAAAGCTAATTCGGCAAATGGAATTGAAAATCTGTCTATTCGTAAAATTGCCACAGAAGCAGGGTATAATAGCGCCACCATTTATAATTATTTTAATGATTTGGAGCAGCTTACAATGTTTGGCTCTATTTGTTATTTAAGAGAATATGTGGCCCAACTGGAGAAAGAATTAAAACCGGGAATGCGGGCGATTGATTCCTACCGAACGATTTATCATTGCTTTAATCGAAACGCATTACGGTATCCAGAGATTTATCATAACATTTTCTTTGGGAAGTACAGCGGAGAGCTGGCTTCGGTGCTTCATTTATATTATCATGAGCTGTTTCCCAAGGAGCTGGAGAATTTTAGCGAGGAAACAAGAACCATGCTGGTGCAGGGGAGTATGGTAGAGCGCGACAGGGCAACAATGGAGCGGATGGTACAAGAGGGGGATATTCAGGCTGACAAGGCGGAAATTACACTGGATTTGATTGTTGCGCTGCATCAAAATTTTCTCTATGAAGCATCTGTTGGTGGAGCAGGATTTGATGCAAAAGCACATGAAGAAAAATTTAATAGGATGTTTGAGTATTTGCTGGTTGCCGGAAAATAAGCAGGAAAAGCCAGAGAGAAAAGGGCTGTCTCATTGGATATATGCTTAATGAGTTAGCTCTTTTTTAGTACAAAATAAACGAAAAAATAGCACAAATAAAATATAGTTAACAATTTATACGAAAGAAAATATAATCATGATTATAAATAAATCATGATTTTTACAAAATAACAGGAGGTTAATATGATGACAACTGAGCAGGAAAAGTTAATTCAGGAACCTATCTTTCAATATTTTCATGAGCTATGTCAGATTCCCCGTCCTAGTTTCCATGAGGAAAAAATCAGCGCGTATCTTCTTGAATGGGCAGGAAATCAGGGGTTGGAGGCAGAGCAGGATGCAGCAAAGAATGTCTTTATTCGAAAACCGGCAACTCCTGGTTATGAGCATGCTCCTTGTATTATGTTGCAGGCGCACATGGATATGGTGTGTGAGAAGTCTCCTGAAATAGAACATGATTTTGACAGTGATTCTATTTCATGGCAGATTGAAGGAGACCGTATCAACACAGGCGGACGTACTACACTGGGAGCAGATGATGGAATTGGCGTTGCCTATGCTATGGCAATCCTTACAGATGAGAGTCTTGAACATCCGGAGCTGGAAGTTTTGTTTACCACAGCAGAGGAAGAAGACTTATCCGGTGCAGAACATTTTGATGCATCCAGGATGCGGGCTGCAAGGCTCATTAATCTGGATCATGCCTGCGATACAGAAATTTTATGTGGAAGCTGTGGAGGGCAGGCTGCAGAACTTAAGATTCCTGTAGTAAGCGAACCTGTTCCGGCTGGATGGATATCTGCCCTTTTATCTGTAAGCGGGCTTCATGGCGGTCATTCTGGTGAAGACATACATAGAGGACATGGAAATGCCAGTACTTTGTTAGCCAGAGTGTTATTAGCTATAGAAGAGAAAGCTGTATTCAAACTGGGCCCTGTTAATGGAGGAAGCTTCCGACTGGCAATTCCAAGAGATGCGTCAGCAGTTGTATGTTTTCCAAAAGAACAGTGGAGCGTATTTGAGGGGATTATAAAAGAACAGGAAAGACAAATGAAAGGAGAATTTGCTTCTACAGGCGGGGACTTATCTATTACCCTGGAAGCGGCAAAGCAGCCACGTTGGTGTACGGAACCTGATTTGTTGTTGAATGCAGCGCTTCTGGCGCCAGATGGTATTTATCAGATGAATGAATCTTTGGTAGGTTTAGTGGATACGTCTGATAATCTGGGAGAGATTTATCTTACAGAAAGGGAACTTTGTCTGGTGTTTGAAATCCGTTCTGCAAGGCCAAGTCTTGGAACCTATCTTTATCAGCGTATAGGCCGGCTGGCAAAGGTTCTTGGTGGTACCTGTAATACCAGTAAGGGCTATCCGTCCTGGGATTTCCATCCAAAGTCATCCTTTAGAGAAGTTGCAAGTCAGACTTATGAAGAACTATTTGGATGTGAACCCAAATATCTTACGGTTCATGCAGGTCTGGAAGTGGGATTTTTCTCCCAAAAGAAGCCGGAATTAGACGCTATTGCCATTGGACCAAATTGTTGGAATTTTCATTCTCCAACAGAAGAAATGAGTATTTCTTCCGCCCGGAAGATTTATACATTTTTATGTGGGATTCTAAAAAAAGTTGTAAGTAAGCAAAGACAAAAGGGGGAATTACACCTATGAAAAGAAAAAGATAAAAAAACGATGAAAAAGAAAAAAGGAACTGAAGGCACTAAATCCAATGCTGTTTTGGTGGCAATTATGTTAATTGTTACTGTGGCTTCTTACATTGTACCGGTTGGTTCTTATGACCGTGTCATGGTAGATGGACAGGAGATTGTTGACCCAGAGAGCTATCATTCTGTAGAAAGAAGCCCGATTACACCGTTTAATCTGTTGGTTTCTGTAACGCTTGGAATGCAGAGAGGATCCGCAATTATCTTTTTCCTGTTAATTATCGGAGCAATGTTTGCCATTCTGGATGGTACAGGAGCAATTAATGCGGGGATGACCAATATAGTAAGGGCAATGAAGGGCAAGGAATTTTTAATGATTCCGGTCTGTGTGATTGTGTTTGGCATGGGTTCTGCATTTTGCGCCAATTTTGAAGAGTTTCTGGCTTTTGTTCCATTGGTACTGGCGTGTTGTCTTACCATGGGATTTGATTCGCTGACTGCGGTTGGTATTATTTTCTGTGCGGCGGCAGCAGGATATGGGGGAGCGATTACTAATGCCTTTACCACAGGTATTGCCCAGAGTATTGCCGGTCTTCCTATGTTCTCTGGTATGGGACTTAGAATTGCAGTATTCGTGGTATTGTTGACAGTTAGTATTATTTATGTAACCTGGCATGCGCTTCGTGTGAAAAAGAACCCTCAGTTAAGTTCTACTTATGAAATGGACCTTGTTACTGCGAAAAATGTAGCGCTTAATGTGGATAATTCTGTTCCTTTAACCACACGACAGAAGATTGTTCTGGTTATTTTCGTAGGAGGTATTGCGTTTACTGTTTACGGTATTATTGTGAAGGGATATTATATTGACGAGCTGGCAGGTATTTTCCTGGCTATTGGTATTATCGGTGGTTTAGTAGGCGGTCTTCGTCCGGGAGAAATCTGTGAACATTTTGAAAAGGGCTGTGTGAATATGCTTTTCCCATGCCTGATGGTAGGTCTGGCAAATTCTGTTATTATTTTACTGGAACAGTCCAATATGATGGATTCCATTATTCATCTGCTGGTAAGTGCATTAAATGGCTTGTCTCCAATGCTGACAGCATTTGGTATGTTCATTACAACTGATTTGTTTAACGTACTGATTCCGTCTGGTTCAGGAAAAGCTGCCATTGTTATGCCTATTATGGTACCTTTAGCTGACATGATGGATATTACAAGACAGACATCTGTACTGGCATTCCAGTTAGGAGATGCTTTTACAAACGTAATGGCGCCAACCGGAGGAGAAATTCTGGCAGCTCTGGCTATGTGCGGAGGCGTATCCTTTAAGAAATGGATGAAATATTTACTGCCGCTGTTTATTGCCTGGTGGATTGTAGCCTTTATTTTCCTGGCTATTGCTGTCCAAACTGGTTATGGACCGTTTTAAAATAACAATTACATAAACAAGATAGGGCGCACCCTCGTTCTGTCGGATAGAAACCGGAAAGAATCCATTCTTTTTGAGATTGGGTTCTTTTTTTGTGGGAATCATTACATAAAATGTATGTATTTTGAAAATAGTTTCGCGAAAGAAAAAGAGATGGCATACATGCATTTAAAAAGAGAAAAAATCACAAAATTTTGCGAAATAAAATTCGTAATAATGGATGCTTATATCATAATAATGGGAATTTATAACAAATAAAATTCAAAAGTATATAGAAATATGATAGGTATTTTTAGGAAAAAGGTAGAAAAATCCATAACTCTTGAACGGGGGCTGTTTCGTAAATATAATTAGAATTACGAAATGTGTTTCAATAAAAAAGGAGGGAAAAACGTTTATGAAGAAAAAATGGATTGCCTTGTTGCTGGCAGCAGTTATGGGAACTCTTTCGCTGTCAGGCTGTGCAGGACAAGGGAAGGAAGAGGGAGATGTAATTGAAGTCTGGTCTTTTACAAATGAGCTGGAACAAATGTTAGATTTGTATAAAGCCACACATCCAGATGTGAAAGTTAAATTTACATTAGTTCCTACAGATGTTTATGCAAGCAAATTAAAAAATGCCATTCAAAGTGGGAATGCACCAAATGTATTTGCCATTGAAGAAGCATTTGTCCGAAGCTTTGTGGAAGAGCCTGGGGTAATGGCTGATTTAGAAGATTTGAAACCAGATTTAGAGGAAATGGAAATTCTGGACTATACCCTGGATGTGGGAACGGATTTTGATGGGAATTTACGTGCTGTTTCCTGGCAGGCAGCGCCGGGCGCCATGTTTTACAGGAGAAGTTTAGCGAAAGAGTATCTTGGTACAGATGATCCACAGAAAGTCCAGGAATATTTTCAGGACATGGACAAATTTATGGAAACAGCGGAAATCATCAAGGAGAAGTCTCAGGGAAATTTTCTGCTATTTCTTTCCGGCATGGGGACTTTTTAATACCTTGATGCCAAATGCAGCCAGTGCAGACGGTGCGCAGGATACCAGTGGAGACTGGGGTGTGATTCAGGGGCCGTCTTCCTATTACTGGGGAGGAACATGGCTTGGTGTGAATGAAGACTCAGATAACAAGGAAGCTGCAAAAGAAATGGTTCGTTATTTTACCACAGACGAAGAATTTCTGAAGCAGTGGATAGAGGAAACCAATGATTATGTTGCGTCACAGAAGGTTATGGATTCGGTTACCAGCGGTGTGAGCAATGATTTCCTAGGAGGTCAGAACCCATATGAAGTCTTTTTGGCAGATGCAAAATCCATTAACGGAAAACTAATTACTTCCTATGACCAGGAAATGAATAAAATTTTCGGAAATGAAAAGGAAAACTACAGAGAAGGAAAACTGACCATAGATGAGATGAAGGAGAACATCATAAAAAAAGCGAAAAGAATGTTCCCGGACTTAAAGTGAGAGGAGGAGAAGGGTTTTGAAGAGAAAAAATTATAACCGGTATGGAGTATATTTTGTAATTCCGTTTTTTCTGGTGTTTCTTGCATTTTCTTTATTTCCTATTGTTTATACGTTCTATCTGAGTGTGACAAATACCAAGGGTTTTAGCGGGAACATGGGAGACTTTGCAGGACTGCAGAATTATGTACATATTATGGGAGACAGCGCTTTCTGGCAGGCATTGTGGAATACAGTACGAATCTGGGGTGTGAATTTTATTTTCCAGATGGTGCTGGCTCTGTTCTTTGCAGTTGTGTTTACCAATGTGAAGTTTAAGTTAAAAGGGGTGGGATTTTTCCGTACTGCCATGTATATGCCAAATCTGCTTACCGCAGCCTCTATTTCGATTTTGGCGGCTACGCTCTTTGCTTACCCTACGGGACCGATTAACCAGTTCCTTGTACAGACAGGGATTATAGATGAGACTTTTAATTTCTTTAGAAGTGAAGCGGCAAGTTCTTATATTGTATCAGGGATTCAGACCTGGATGTGGTATGGAAACTCTATTTTAATTTTGATGGCTGGTATTTCTGGTATTGATACTTCGGTGTATGAGGCGGCCATGGTAGACGGTTCCTCTTCCTGGAATACATTCCGTTATATCACCATTCCGCTTCTGAAGCCGATTTTAATTTACATGATGGTAACTTCTCTGGTGGGCGGTCTGCAGCCTTTTTGATATACCATTTATGATTACAGACGGAAGAGGCGCGCCGAATGAGAGTCTGAATACTGTGAGCATGCTGTTGTACAATCATGCATTTACCGGTAAGAACTATTATGGATATTCTGCAGCTATTTCAGTAGTGTTATTTATTATTATTGCCTTTTGCAGTATGCTGGTGTACCGTTCTATGACAGAGAAAGAAGAGGGGTGAAAACATGACAAAACGGAAACTTTCCAAGACAATGCTGTACATAATCACAGGAATTATTACAGTGATTACCTTAATACCAATCTGGCTGGCTTTTGTAAATGCTACCCGTTCTACCAATCAGATTTTACAGGGTGTAAGTTTGCTGCCGGGCGGACACCTGGTTGAGAATTACAAAGGACTTATTGAAAAAGGGTTTAACTTAGCAGGCGGTTTCCTGAATTCCGCTTTTATTGCAGGCTTATCTACCATGCTGGGGGTATATTTTTCTGCGTTGACAGCCTATGGAATCAAAGCCTATAATTTTAAATATAAAGAAAAAGTTTATAACCTTATTCTGCTGTTGATTATGATTCCGGCTCAGCTTAGTTTCATTGGTTTCTACAAATATATGGTAATGCTGGGATTTGTAAATACCTATATTCCCCTGATTATTCCTACTATAGCAGCGCCGGCAACGGTATTTTTCATTAAGCAGTATCTGGACAGTGTATTTTCTCCAAGTCTTTTGGAGGCTGCAAGGATTGACGGTGCAAAGGAGTTTTACATTTTTAACAGGATTATGTTTCCGCTTATGAAACCGGCATTGGCAACTACAGGAATTATGACTTTTGTGGGAACCTGGAATAACTTTATGATGCCTTACATTATTTTAACAGAGCAGGAAAAATACACGCTGCCAATGTTAGTGCAGTTGTTAAAATCAGACATTTATAAAACAGATTACGGTGCAATTTATCTGGGGATTTCTTTATCCCTGTTTCCTGTCATTCTTGTATTTTTAATGTTTTCCAAACAGATTGTCAGTGGTGTGACAGCAGGAGGGGTGAAAGGATAAGGAATTAAGGAGATGAAAACTTCATGGCAACCATATATGACATTGCAAAATTAACAGGCTATTCCCCCTCTACAGTTTCAAAAGTGTTCCGGGGTTACAGGGACGTAGGGGAAGAAGCCAGAAATAAGATTATGGAAGCGGCGAAACAGACGGGTTATATATCAAAATATCGTTTTTTTCATGAGACATCTGTGCGGGAAGGCGTAATAGCAGTTGTTTACGATGACTGGAGAGGACTGCAGAATCCATTCTTTTCCGAAGTGTTAAACAGTGCCAGAAAAACACTGGGAGAACTGGGCTATGATATTCTGCTTATCAGAAAGCATCCTCCCGAAGATTTGGAAGAGCTTTGCGTGAAAAGACAGGTAGATGGAATCTTGCTGATTTCAACAGATTCTGATTTTCATATTACATACCGCCAGTTGTTCCAGAAGTTTCCCATTGTTTCCCTGAATGAAGTTTTTGGTCAACGAATATTCTGTGTTAAGTAATAATGCACAGGGAATACGAAAAGCTATGGAATATCTCATACGCCTTGGTCACAAAAAAATCGCTATGTTACAGGAGAATTAAATCAAAAGCCAGGAATAGAGCGGTTTAAAGAATATAGGGAATGTCTCAGTGAAAATGGAATCCGGTTTTCAAAAAAGTATGTGAAAAACTGCACCTATTATTCTTATGAAGAGGGGTATGAGATTATGAAAAAGCTGTTGGAGCAGCTTTTCAAGATGGAAAAGGCTGGGATATCTGGGATGTATTTTGCAAAGAAGAAGGAAAGGTTTTTGAGGGACATTCTGGAGAGGTGGCTTGTGATCATTACCACAGATTTCGGGAAGATGTGGCGTTGATGAAAAAAATGGGAGTTCAGGGATACCGTTTTTCCATTAACTGGTCCAGAGTTTTTCCAAACGGGACAGGCACAGTGAACGAAAAAGGATTGAAATTTTATCATGAGCTGGTAGATGAGTTATGCGCAGCGAATATAGAGCCATATATTACCCTGTATCACTGGGAACTTCCTTATGAGTTTTATAAAAAAGGCGGATGGATGAATCGGGAAATTGTGGAGTGGTTTTCCGACTATGCGGCTTTTATTGCAAGGGAATTTTCTAATAAAGTAACTCACTTTTTTACTGTGAATGAGCCTCAGTGTTTTATTGGACTTGGTTACATGACAGGAGTACATGCTCCTGGATTGAAAGTATCTGTAAGAGATAGTTTTTTAATGGCGCATCATGTGCTTATGGCTCATGGTATGGCGGTGAAGAAGATGCGCCAGGCAGCCAAAAGAGATATTTTAATCGGAATTGCGCCTACTGGTTCTATGAGCTATCCAGATAGTGAACGTCCGGAAGATATTGAAGCGGCGCGTATGCATTTGATGCAGGTAAATCCGGATTTGCAGAATTGGACCTGGAATGTAACTTGGTGGAGCGACCCGATTTTCAGAGGAAAATATCCGGAAGATGGGCTGAAATTATATAAGGACTATCTGCCGGATATGACACCGGAAGATATGAAGCTGATTTCCCAGCCTATTGATTTCTACGGACAAAATATTTACAACGGAAACCGGATTCGTATGGGAAAGGATGGAAAGCCGGAAGTTGTAAAGCGGTATGAAGGATTTCCCAAAACAGCCCTGGGATGGCCGGTTACGCCTGAATGTTTATACTGGGGACCGTATTTCCTGTATGAGAGATACCAAAGCCCTATTTATATTACAGAAAACGGACTTTCCTGTCATGACACAGTCTCTTTAGACGGAAAAGTTCATGATCAGAACCGGATTGACTTTTTGGAGGGCTATTTAAAACAGCTGAAACATGCCTCTGAAAATGGCGTAGACATCAGGGGTTATTTCCACTGGTCACTTATGGATAATTTTGAGTGGCACAGTGGATATGCAGATCGGTTTGGAATGATTTATGTGGATTACAGAACACAGGAAAGAATCATAAAAGATTCCGGCTACTGGTATGAAAAAGTAATCAGAGAAAATGGAGAATTTTTATAAAAGGTCTTCCAGCAGCACTGAACAAGGAAGCGTAGGATTAAAGTTCTTTTTCATCCCACGGATGGAATGTGAGCTAAGCACATAATCCTTTGGAAGCTGCCTTGGGGAGAGACCGGTAAATTCCTTGAACACCCGGTTAAAGTGACGTATGGTATCAAACCCACAGGAAGAGGCAATCTGGGTAATGGACAAATGCTCAGTGTTGCGGTTCAGCATCTGGATGGCTTTTTCCAGCCGGATAATATTCAGGTACTGGGAAAAGGTCATGCCGGAAAGATTCTTAAAAAAACGGGAAAAGTAAGGCTTGGAAAGTCCCATAAAGCGACAGGCATCTTCAAAAGTAATATAACTGCATTTTTCTTCTATTTCAGACAGCAGGCTCTTATAATTTTCAATGGAGCTGCTGTCTTTTAAGTGTTTTTGTTCGCACAAAGGTTCCTGGCGGAAGATATCTATCATCAGGTTGGTCATCATACAGGAAATCTTAATATCATAAAAGTCTTTTTATTTTTAAGCTCTGTTTGTATGCTGTTGAAATATTCTACCACAGGATAAGGATGTCTGAGTCTTGGGTAGAGAAGTTGGAAATGTCTGGACGAAATAGTTCCAAGAAGAACTGTATCAAACATGAGAATCATGGTGATGCTGTCCTTAGAGCCCTTAATATAGTGGATTTCTCCGCTGTTAATAAAAATACAGTCTTCTTCCTGAAGGATGGTAGGCAGTATTGTTATAGGAAACAGTTACTTCCCCCTTTTTTTTACATAAATCAGCTCTCACATTCCAGATGCCAGTGAGGCAGGTTGTGAAGATTTTGGTAGCTTCCGGCCCAGACGTTTGATTTATCAGAATGTTCTCTTTTCTCAAAATTTGCTAACATACGAAATCCTCCTGTTCTTTTACTGTAACAAAAAGATAATAAATGTCTATAAATAAAGAATAGATTTCTTTTCATTTTTTTCTTCTTCATACTATACTCACACTTAGAAAGACAAGAATGTTTCAAGAAAAGCGGAGGAAAAAATTATGATTAGAAATGAAAAATTACAAGTTCTGGTTTTTGTACCGGTTCTCAGGATTTATATGGAGATGAATGTCTGGAGCATGTGGCAGAACATTCCAGAATTATGGTAGACCGTCTGAATCAGTCAGGAGTTCTTCCTTATGAAGTGGTTTGGAAGCCAACACTTCTTACCAACACTATGATTCGCCAGACCTTCAATGAGGCAAATGCAGATGAGACCTGTGCGGGAGTCATTACCTGGATGCACACCTTTTCCCCTGCAAAATCCTGGATTTTAGGTTTACAGGAATACAGAAAACCGCTGCTTCATCTGCATACACAGTTTAACAGAGAGATTCCTTATGACAGTATTGATATGGACTTTATGAATGAAAACCAGGCGGCTCATGGTGACAGAGAGTATGGGCATATTGTAAGCCGCATGAAAATTGAGCGTAAAGTCATTGTTGGCTTCTGGGATGATAAAGTAGTTCAGGAAAGAATTGCTTCCTGGATGAGAACAGCCATTGGAGTAATTGAAAGCAGTCATATTCGTGTTATGAGAATTGCAGATAATATGAGAAATGTAGCTGTTACAGAAGGAGATAAGGTAGAAGCGCAGATTAAATTTGGCTGGGAAGTAGATGCTTATCCGGTGAATGAAATCGCAGAAGCGGTGAAAGAAGTATCCAAGGGTGATACAGATGCTTTGGTAGAAGAATATTATGACAAATACGAAATTCTTCTGGAAGGAAGAGACGCAGCAGAATTCAGAAAGCATGTTGCAGTACAGGCGCAGATTGAGATTGGATTTGAACGTTTCTTAGAAGAGAAAAATTATCAGGCCATTGTTACCCACTTCGGGGATTTGGGCTCCTTACAGCAGCTTCCGGGGCTGGCAATTCAGCGATTAATGGAAAAAGGCTATGGCTTCGGCGGTGAAGGCGACTGGAAAACAGCAGCCATGGTACGCCTGATGAAGATTATGACCCAGGGCAAAAAAGACGCAAAAGGTACTTCCTTTATGGAAGACTATACGTACAATCTGGTTCCGGGAAAAGAAGGTATTCTGGAGGCACATATGCTGGAAGTTTGCCCTACCATTGCAGAAGGCCCTATCAGCATTAAGTGCCAGCCGCTTTCCATGGGGGACAGGGAAGACCCGGCAAGACTGGTCTTTACTTCCAAGACCGGAAAAGGTGTTGCAACATCCCTTATTGATTTGGGAGACAGATTCCGTTTGATTATTAATGATGTGAATTGCAAGAAGGTGGAACAGCCTATGCCAAAACTTCCGGTTGCAACTGCATTCTGGACACCAGAGCCCAATTTGCAGACAGGTGCAGAAGCATGGATTTTAGCCGGAGGCGCCCACCATACAGCATTTTCTTATGACCTCACAGCAGAACAGATGGGAGACTGGGCAGCAGCCATGGGAATTGAAGCGGTTTATATTGATAAAGATACTACTATCCGCAATCTGAAAAATGAGCTTCGGTGGAATGAAGCAGCCTTCAGACTGCATATTTAAGAAAAACCTTTGACAAAAAAGAACCTTCTCACAGAGTAGCCAGGAAAATACTTTGTGAGAAGGTTCTTTTTAAATTAAAGATTGAACTCTTTGAATAACTTTTGCTGAAATACAGTATCAGAGACGGACTTCAACATATCATCCATTCGTCCAAGCGCAATGAGCTTCTGGTTGAGCTGGTTTACGCGGGTTTCACCCTGGCGTTCACCCTGAAGTATTCCCATTTTTTGGACCGATTTCCTGACCAATCTCTTTACCCTTCTGCATCTGAGCTTCTAATTCGTCTTTCATTAATTCTTCTAATGCTTCACACATAATGTCACCTTCCTTTTCGAACATTTTAGGATTTGCTTTTACAATAATGTCCATGATGGATTCATAAAGGATATCTTTTTTATGCTTTTTATATTCAGCAAGTAAATGCTGTACGTCCTTTGTGTTTTTTACACGGTTGGTTAAATTCCCCAGCCAGAAATTTTCTTCTTTTGAGAGTTTTGCAGTTACAATTATCTGGATAGGAAGAGGAGCCCCAATGACATAATAAATTCCAGCTTCCATTTCTTTTATATCATAATGCTGTGTTTGCCGTAAATGCCGGATTAACTTCCTGGGGTAGGATTCGCTTACCAGTGTAATGGTCAAATCCTGAAATTTTATGGAATCTGCAGTTCTGGTGTTGGATTTGTAGAAACAGGTATATCCGTAAACTTTATAAAAATCATCAATGCTTAAATAATCGCCGGGAGCTTTGTATTCGATGATATTGTGTTTCCGGAAGATTCTGCCGATATTTTTATGTAATACATGGTCGGAATCCTTTTTGATTAAAATGTCAATCTGCATTGGCTTTGTCCCAAGCAGATGTTCAGGGTTAAAGGTTAAAAAACCGGGCTTCTTCGCCAAACTCAATCTGCATGCCTGCAACAAAAGCAGGATGCCATTGTAGTTTCTTTTTCTTTTCACTCATTAAGAACCTCCTTTATTTGATGTTGCGGAGATTCCTGTTATTTCGGAATCTCCTGCTTCTTATGTTGGGAAAGCATGGATTTTCCGGAATAAGAATTGAAAATAGATTGGCAGAGCCCACAGATAATAAGAAAATAATGATTTTTCTTTATTTTGACACGAAAATCCCAAAAAAGAAAGAAATAATTTGGATAATTCCAAACAGGCAGGTTGCCAACAGTCGAAAAATAAGGTATTATTAACCTAGAAAATCTCGGGATAGCGCCCAAAGGAGAGAAGAAACTATGATTTCAAGCCAGGTAATACAAAAAACATTAGACGAATTAAGAGCCATTACGAGAATTGACCTTTGTGTTATGGATATAGACGGAAAGGTGAATTCTACCACCTTTGCTGTGGAAAATGAAGATTTTGGCGATATCAGAGCTTTTGCAGAATCCATGGCAGACAGCCAGGTGATTAAGGGCTACCATTTCTTTAAAATTTATGATAACCAGACAGTAGAATATGTGCTGGTAGCAAGAGGAAGCAATGAAGATGCTTATATGATTGGCCGTGTAGCAGTAGCGCAGATTCAGAACCTGATTGTTGCTTATAAGGAACGCTTTGATAAATCTAACTTTATCCAGAACCTGATTCTGGACAATCTGCTTTTGGTAGATGTTTATAACAGAGCCAAAAAAGCTTCATATTGCAGTAGAAGCAAAACGTGTGGTACTTCTCATTGAAACAAAGAATGAAAAAGACCAGGATTCTATGGAAATTCTCAAGAATCTGTTCATTTCCAGGAACAATGATTTTATTACAGCTATTGATGAGAAGAATATTATTATTGTCCGCAGTCTGGAAGAAAATGACGGTTATGAGGAAATCGAAGGAATTGCCAAGATGATTGTGGACATGTTAAACGCTGAGGCAATGTCACAGGTACGTGTTTCCTATGGAAATATTATCAATGAAATCAAGGACGTGTCACGCTCTTACAAAGAAGCGAAAATGGCTCTGATGTAGGAAAAATTTTCTATGTGGAGAAGAGTATTGTAGGATATAATAATCTGGGAATCGGACGTCTGATTTACCAGCTTCCAATGCCTCTTTGCGAAATGTTTATGAAAGAAGTGTTTGGCGGAAGACTGCCTGAGTCATTGGACGATGAGACATTAAATACCATTAACAAATTCTTTGACAACAACCTGAATATTTCTGAGACTTCCAGACAGTTATTCCTTCACAGAAATACGCTGGTATACAGACTGGAGAAAATCCAGAAGAGTACAGGACTGGACATCCGTGTGTTTGACGATGCCCTGACTTTTAAAATTGCTCTTATGGTTTCCAGCTATATGGAATTTATGAGGAAACAGGATTAAGACAAGGATAAGAAATATAGGACTGGCTTTATTAAGTGAATATCTGAAATAGCAGTGATATAGCTTAATGGAACAGTCCTTATTTTTACATATAAATTGTATACAATTAATTTAATGCGCTAAAATGCTTGCATTTTACTATAATAAAATCTATAATAGAGACTAGATGAAAAAAGAGATGGAGGAGCGGTATGATAAATTTATATAAAAAAGGTGCATGGTTAATCAATGGGACGGAGCTGATGGAGGATGGACCGGAGGCGGAAGCATGGATTCATTCTCTGACAGGGAAAAATGCTCCCAGGAAAGAAGAGGCAGCGAAAAATACCATTGCGTATTCTATTCTTGCTGAGCATAATACCTCTGGCAATATGGATAATTTGAAGATTAAATTTGATAAATTAACTTCTCATGATATTACCTTTGTGGGAATCATTCAGACCGCCAGGGCATCAGGACTGGAGAAATTCCCCATTCCCTATGTGCTTACCAACTGCCATAATTCCCTGTGCGCAGTAGGCGGTACCATTAATGAGGATGACCACATGTTTGGTCTCACCTGTGCAAAGCGTTATGGCGGTGTTTATGTACCGCCCCATCAGGCAGTCATTCATCAGTTTGCCAGAGAAATGCTGGCAGAAGGTGGCAAGATGATTCTGGGTTCTGACAGCCATACCCGCTATGGAGCTTTGGGAACCATGGCTATGGGAGAAGGCGGTCCTGAGCTTGTGAAGCAGCTTTTGGGAAGGACTTATGATATTAAACGTCCGGAAGTGGTAGGCATTTATCTTACAGGAAAGCCAATTCCGGGAGTAGGCCCTCAGGACGTTGCCCTGGCGATTATCGGGGCTGTGTTTGCCAATGGTTATGTGAAAAATAAAGTTATGGAATTTATAGGTCCCGGTGTGGAGAATTTAAGCGCTGATTTCAGAATCGGTGTGGACGTTATGACAACAGAAACTACCTGCCTTTCTTCCATTTGGAAAACAGACTCCATTGTGAAAGATTTTTATGAAATTCATGGAAGAAAAGAGGCCTACCGGGAACTTCAGCCTGGTGCGGTGACTTATTATGATGGTCTGGTTCATGTGGATCTTGGGCAGATTCGTCCTATGATTGCCATGCCTTTCCATCCAAGCAATACCTATACCATTGAGGAACTCAATGAGAATTTAATGGATATTCTGGATGATGTGGAGAGAAAGGCACAGATAAGTCTGGATGGAAAGATACCATATACCTTAAAGGACAAGGTAAGAGACGGAAAGCTGTATGTGGAGCAGGGAATTATTGCAGGCTGCGCTGGAGGCGGATTTGAGAATATCTGCGATGCAGCGGATATCCTCAAAGGCAGCAGTATAGGAGCAGATGCCTTTACACTGAGCATTTATCCTGCCAGCACACCGATTTATATGGAACTGGCTAAGAATGGAGTTCTGGCTGATTTGATTCAGACAGGAGCAGTGGTAAAAACAGCATTCTGCGGTCCTTGCTTTGGGGCGGGTGATACACCTGCAAACAATGCTCTGAGCATTCGCCATTCTACCAGAAACTTCCCCAATCGTGAAGGATCTAAGATTCAGGAAGGACAGATTTCTTCGGTGGCCCTTATGGATGCCCGTTCCATTGCGGCTACAGCAGCAAATAAAGGATTCCTCACACCAGCAACAGAGTATGCAGGCGAATACAGAAAGCCAAAATATTATTTTGACAGTACTATTTATGCAAACCGCGTATTTGATAGTAAAGGTGTGGCAGATGAAACGGTGGAAGTGCAGTTTGGTCCTAATATTAAAGACTGGCCGCAAATGCCGGCGCTTACGGAAAATCTTCTTCTGAAGGTAGTGTCAGAAATTCACGATCCGGTTACTACCACAGATGAACTCATTCCTTCTGGTGAAACATCCTCTTTCCGTTCCAATCCATTGCGACTGGCTGAGTTTGCCCTGTCCAGAAAAGATCCTGCTTATGTGGGAAAAGCAAAAGAAGTGCAGGAAGCGGAAATAGCCAGAGAAGAAGGAAGATGTCCAGGTGAAGTAGTAGCAGAAGTCGGAAAGGTACTGGAACAGGTAAGGACTGTTTATCCAGATGTGAATAACGAAAACACAGGAATCGGAAGTACGATTTTTGCTGTAAAACCAGGAGACGGATCAGCAAGAGAACAGGCGGCTTCCTGCCAGAAGGTTTTAGGGGGCTGGGCTAATATTGCAAATGAATATGCAACGAAGAGATACCGCTCCAACTTAATGAACTGGGGAATGCTGCCATTTTTGATTCAAAACGGAGAACTTCCCTTTCAAAACGGAGAGTACCTCTTTGTTCCTGGAATCAGGAGAGCCATTGAAAACAGTGCCAGAGAAGTAAAGGCTTATGTAGTGGGAGAATCACTGAAAGAATTTACTTTAAATCTGGGAGAAATGACAGCAGATGAAAGACAGATTATCCTGGATGGATGCCTGATTAATTATTACAGGGCAGGAAGATAGAAAGAAGTGCTCGTATAGATTGGTTATACATTTCCGGCGTAGTCGCGCTCACTTTGAAGCTTGTTGTGTCAAAGTGGAATTGATGGATTTGCCGGAAATGTTATAATTGTCGGAAAATTCAATAAAAATAAATATAATTCATAGGTTAAATAAAGATAAAAACATTATAATAAAAAAATATAACTTTTTTTGAAAAAGATATTGACAAATTAATGAGGTGGTAGTATTATAATCTTAACAAAAAAACAAAACACCTTTTTACAAAGAAAAACATTACTCTCACATCCATTTCAAAATTTGTAGACGAGAAATCAATTTTGAAGATGGCCACAAAGTACAAAAGATTTATTACTTATTATACTTTAGGTGTATGGAGAATACAGAATAAGATAAATAATAATAAACCAAAGTACCAAGGATAATGTAAT
>ENA-OPYU01000306-OPYU01000306.1-human-gut-metagenome-genome-assembly--contig:-NODE-306-length-19724-cov-3.487677_pt1 | contig 19724 bp, 20 predicted proteins | sample MGYA00242637_ERZ504482 | MGnify/ENA primary metagenome ERZ504482 (study PRJEB26092, sample SAMD00036237) | human gut metagenome | host: Homo sapiens | study: EMG produced TPA metagenomics assembly of... | reverse complement strand
ATCATCTGGGGCTTTACCGCCAGAAAGATCAGGTCGCAGTCACCGGCCACCTCGGCATTGGTGGCTGTTTTGCAGCCCAGTTCTTTGGCCAGTGCCTGTGCCTTGGCCACAGTGCGGTTTGCCAGAAAAACTTTCTTAGGGTCAACAGCTTTGCAAACGGCACGGGCGATGGCTCCACCCATGTTGCCGCAGCCCAGAAAACCAATGGTATCCATCATAGTTTGTACCCTCCCTCAAAACGGCACTTCAATCACAGCCGTCTGCTCCCATTCTAAGCGTAGAGGAATATAAAATCAAGGGCCTTTTCCGCTTTTTGCCGGAAGAAGCCGCTTTTGCAGGCATTGCGCACCGCCGGAAGGGGTTTAGGGGGCTGAGAAACGGCTTTTGAAGCGAGAAACTGCCGGAGTGAAAACGCAGGAAGATTCTTTGTTTACAAAATGGACAGAATTAACGCTTGCAATCGGGACGGCTTTTGCGGTATTATAATGTATAAAGCTGCCAATCGCCGTACGCAGCAGGAAAAATTTCTACGGTCGGGAAAGGAAGGTCTTTGTGTCACAAACAACGAAGCGGGCACTGGAAGCATCGCTGAAAAAGTTGCTGCTGGAAAAGCCCCTCAATAAAATCACAATCAACGATATCACCGAGGACTGCGGCGTGAACCGCATGACCTTCTACTACCACTTTAAGGATATTTACGATCTGGTGGACTGGATCCTGATGGAAGATGCGGCCAAGACGATGGAAGGCCGCCAGAGCTTTGATACATGGACCGAAGCATTTCTGGACATCCTGCACCAGATCCGGGATAACAAAGCACTGGTACTGAACGTATACCGCTCTGTGGGTCGTGAACAGGTGGAGCAGTATCTGTACAAACTTCTGGACTCCATGCTGAAGGAATTTGCGGATCGCGAATGCCGCGACATCACCGTGCAGGACGATGACAAGCAGTTTGTGGTGGATTTTTACAAATATGCGCTGGTGGGCGTGGTGCTGGAATGGATCCGCCGGGATATGAAGACCGAGCCCGCTGTGATGGTAGAACGTATGGGACGGATGCTGCAGGGCGATCTGCGCCGCGCGTTATGCCGCCTTGCCAGCAATAAGATCCATCTGGAACAGGACGGTTGAACCGGAAGAACGACAAAATTTTTATCATAATCCGCGCCGTGATGGGTTTTCTATCACGGCGCTTTTTCTGTTTATGGTAACTTGTGGGATAGAATGGTAGAGTAATGGCATAGAAATAGAAAAAGAGATTTCCGAAAAATACCGTTTGGAGGAAAAGGATAATGAATACTTCTGTTGAGAGCCTGACTCATAAAATGCAGCGTGCTGCCGTTGGTAAAATGGTGGACGTGGTGCTTTCTCATGCCGATAAAGACCGTCAGAAAACCGTGGGACAGCTGGTGGATGTCGCAAAGCAGTTCTATGGCAGTTCGTTCAGCGATGAAGCCTACGAACACGCCAGACAGACCCTGACCGACCCCGACAGCAAATGGTCCAAGCTCATCAACTGTGTGCTGGATCAGACCGACCCCAACGTGGCCCGCACTATGGCGCTGAATCTGGGATACGAGGCTTTCTTCCGCGGCACCAAGACCATCCGCGAGAACCGCGTGAAGTATCAGTGCAACATCCCCTGGCTGATCCTGTTCGACCCCACTTCCGCCTGCAATATGCACTGCGTGGGCTGCTGGGCTGGCGAGTATGGCAACAAGAACAACCTCAGCTTTGAGGATATGGACAAGATCGTTACCGAGGGCAAGGAGCTGGGCGTGTACCTGTACATGCTGACCGGCGGCGAGCCGCTGGTGCGTAAGGCTGATATCCTGAAGCTGGCCGAGAAGCACAACGATGTGCAGTTTGCCATCTACACCAACTCCACCCTCATCGATGAGCCGTTCTGCAAAGAGGTGGTGCGTCTGGGCAACATTGCCTTCATGCTGTCCATCGAGGGCACCCCGGAGACCAACGATGCCCGCCGCGGTGAGGGGCACTATGCCGCTGTTATGCATGCTATGGATCTGCTCAAGGAGCACGGCATCGTGTTCGGCACGTCCATCTGCTACACCCGCGATAACATCGAAGCTGTTACCAACGATGAGTTCATGCGTTTCCTGTGCGAGAAGGGTGCACACTTCGGCTTCTACTTCCACTACATGCCCGTGGGCAACGAGGCAGCACCGGAACTGATGCCTACCCCGGAGCAGCGCAAATATATGATCGACCGCATCCGCTATCTGCGCTCGGAAGAGTGCGATATCCCATTCTATCCGATGGATTTCCAGAACGATGGCGAGTTCGTGGGCGGCTGCATTGCCGGCGGACGCAACTACTTCCACATCAACTCTGCCGGTGACGCAGAGCCGTGCGTGTTCATCCACTACTCCAATGCAAACATCCACGACCAGAGCATTCTGGAAATTCTGCACAGCCCGCTGTTCATGGCTTATCACAACGGCCAGCCCTTCAACAAGAACCATCTGCGTCCCTGCCCGATGCTGGAAAACCCCGAACTGCTGCAGAAGATGGTGCACGAGACTGGTGCCCACAGCACCGACCTGCAGTCGCCGGAGAGCGTGGAGCACCTGTGCGAGAAGTGCAAGAACTATGCGGCCAACTGGCAGCCCACGGCGGACGAGATCTGGTCCCACACCAAGATCCGCGAGAGCCGCTACGAGAACTACAAGGACTGGAAGCCTCGCAGCCCATTGAAAAGTAACGAAGGCAGACATCATAATGCAAACAAAGCCCAGGCGTTCCATTGAAGTGCGCTCCGTCAAGTAGACAGAGAAATAATATAAGTTTTTGTTCGCCGTTTCCACAAGGAGACGGCGAATTTTTTGTGCAAAAGTGATTGTTCTTTCTTGACATAAAAATACCCCCAGAGTACGCAGAGTTTTTGTTTTACTCTGTCTACTCTAGGGGGAGCATATCACACGCAGAGAGGGTCTTACTGTTTCATGAAAGAGTGGTTTTGAAAATTACCAGAACCAGTAGCGCTTTTTCAGCACAACATATGCAATGCCGATCAGAACCACTACAACACCACCGGCAATGAAGAAGGTCCAGTTGATATTGGCAAATTTCAGGTTCTGGTTGGTCAGCAGATAACGGCCTGCAGTATCGGCAGTGATGATGCCGTCGGTGTAGCTGTTCAGGTACTGCCACTTGTTGGAGACGGCGTTGTACAGATACAGGCGGGTATAGGTGCTCACATCCAGATCGATGCGCACCGAGCAGGGAAGAGCCTTGCCCTTGTCCAGCTCAAACTCGATGCCCTGATCGGACTCAGTCAGGATGAGCATGGTGTCCAGCTCACTGGTGGTGCTCTTGACACCGCTGCCTGCAATCTGCATGGTGTAGCCATCACCCACCACGCACAGGGTCTTGCCGGTGGTGCGCAGCGCATTGAGGATATCACCGGTCACGGTAGGCACCTCGGCCTGTGTGAAAACGATCTCGTTGTCCTCACTGTCCTGAATGGCCTGCACAACGGGATCGATCTCGATGGGAGTATCGTTATCCGATTCGGTGGAGCTGCTGTCCGAAGAATTATCGGAAGAAGATGCAGCCGAACGGTTGACGATGACCGTGACCATGGCGGATGCAGTGCCGTTGGAAACGGTAATGGAAGTAGCGCCGGTGCCCACAGCCGTGATCACGCCGCTGGGGCTGACCGTGGCAATGTTGCTGTTGGCGGACTTATAGGTGAACTTCTGGGAAGCGGAAGAAGGCTTGACACTGGCGGTCAGGGTGCGGGTGGCACCGGGCTTGAGCACAACGTAGGAAGGATTCACCGTGACGACCTGACCGCTGTTGGAAGAACCAGTGCTGGCGGTGCCGGTGCTGGAGTTGGGAATACTCATGACCGTGACATTGGTGGTAGCAGTCACCGAACCGCAGGTAGCGGTAATGGTGGCGGTGCCGGGGGCAATGCCGGTAACACGGCCGAAATTGTTCACCGTGGCGACCTTCTCATTGGAAGAGGTCAGGGCGACGGTGGCATAATTGGAAGCCGAAGTAGGCCGCACCTGCAGCTGTGCCGAGACCGAGTTGCCAACATAGATGGTGTTGGAGGAAAGGGAAAGGTCCATCTCGGTAACGATCATGGAAGAATCCATGGAGACAACGATGGTGTAGGCACAGATCTGGTTGCCTGCGGCAGCGGTGATGCGGGTGGTGCCTACGCCCACAGCCTGCACGACACCGGAGTTGCTCACAGTCAGAATGGAAGTATCGTCCGAGATAAAGACAACCGAGTCGGTAGAGTTGCGCGGACGCACCACAGGAGACAGCTGCTGAGAGGAACCCAGCAGCATGTTGGCTGTATAGCTGCCGGCCTCAATGCTTTCGGCAGGCACGTCCTGATCCCACGGCATGGCAACGCCGCTCAGGGCAAGGCCGGAGACAGGGCTTGCTGCGGCCGCAGACACAGCTGTGCCGCAGGCCAGCAGGCAGAGCGCTGCCGCACAGACGGCCAGTTTTTTTTGCGGTTGATTTCATAGTAAGTGTACCTCTTTGGGTGATATAACGGCGGCTGGCAGTCAGCACAGCTCCGGTTTAGCGGAACAGAACGCCCAGGGCTTCCATTGCGTACTCGAAATAGGTGACCTGATCGTACTCCACGCGGGCAGTAACGCTCATGCCGTTGGAAAGATCCACCTTGTCGCCGCTGCGGCTCACCACATAAGTGGCATCGGGCTTAATGGTCATCTTATAGTAGGAAGCGTTGGAGCTGGCCGTCACGTCACTGTCAATGGCCGTTACAGTGCCGGTCAGGGTGCCATAGGAATACTCCGAAAGGCCGGTAATGGCAATCTTGCACGGGTCACCCACATGAAGCAGCGGGCGGTCATTCACGGTGACCATGGCAACGATCTCCAGATCGTCGTTCTCGCTGGCAACAGTGGCCAGCGGGGAGCCTGCGCTCAGCACCATGCCCTCTTTGTAAGGAGTATCCATGTGGATCACACCGGAGGTGGGGGCGTAGATGTAGTAATCGTTGGCACCGGTGTTCAAGGCATCGAGCTGAGCCTGAACGTTGTCCACGTTGCTCTGTGCGCTGGTAATGCTCTGGGAGATGGACTGCATGGTGGAGTAGTACAGAGCTTCTACTTCGCTCTGGCTCTGCTCCATCATGGTCTTGATCTGAGCATCGGAGTAACCGGCAGCCTGATAGGCCGTGGCATCAAAGGTCTTCTGAGAGACCTGGCTCTTGTAGGTCTCGTACTGATAGTAGTAGGGCTGATCTTCGGGGTTTGTCTCGCTGAAGTAGTTGGTATCATCCTGCACGCACTGCAGCAGCTTGTTGTACTGGTCCAGCTGGGTCTGGTAGATCTTGAGCTGGCTTTCCAGGTTATCCTGCTGCATGTCGATATCCGTGCTCTTGATGTGGGCCACGAGGTCGCCCTCGTTCACATAGCTGCCCTCCGAAATATACATCTCGGTAATGGAGCCGGAATAACTGGACATGATATAGGTTTTATTGCTGGCCTGCACGGTGCCTGCGTTCTGGCTGACATAAATGCGGTTGGTATGGGTGCTCCACACCACCAGAAACAGCATGAAGATGCCCACCAGAATGACAAAAGCGTAGCCATAAGGCGGCAGCTTTTTTTCCATCATGATGCGGCGATCCTGCAGATCCGAAAGGTTCTGAACTTTAATCGTCATAATTACTTGGTCTCCATAAAGACATCGACCACGGCATCATCCTCGTCCTGATTGACATAGATGGTATAGGAGGTGCCGGTCAGTTTCTGCTCATTCTCAAAAGCGTGGACCTGCAGCTTGTAGGAAGCCAGCTGGCTTTCGGGCATGGGGCCGGTGTAGTGGGCATACAGGCAGTTCTTCACGCGCAGAACAGCATCCATATGGTAGTCCTGCTCCATCTGGCCGATGAACTGGGTAGCCTGCTGCATCATGTACAGGTGCATCTGACGGTCCTCACCAACCACCATGGCCTGCACAATGGGGCCAATGGGCTGTGCGTTGTTGCTCTTGATAAAGTTGTGCATCTGGGTCAGCACCACGGGCAGACTGGCCATCTCTTCCGGATGGATCTCACGGGAGAGCACATTGGTGAGCTTCAGGGTCTTGTTCTCGGCTACTTTGATCTCTTTCATGTTGAATACCTCGGTTCCTTTTCAGATTTACCTCAGAAGAGGCAGTAATAGGCAATCGAGAAAGGGGAGAAAATCGCTGCAGAGAGCAGCTTCCTCTCCGCTCCCGATCGCCTACTACTTATAAAAGTAATAGGGATCTTGCAAATAAAATGTGCCCGGAGGCATTTTGCCTCCGGGCACACCATAGTGAGGCATAGTTACCTGAGCAGGCGGGGCCTGTTCAGGATAACACCATCTACTTCTACTAAACAGAAAGTCTTTCTAGCTCTTTTTATCTGACACAGCAAACTATGTCAAATCAAGCTATCCATCATGAATGACTCCCTTTCATATGTAACCGGGTACGCACCCGGCTGCAACACATCAATAGGTGATCGACTCACCGTCGTCATCCTCTTCCACCACGGCCTGCATGACAGACTGCTTGGGCTCTGCCTTTTTGCTGCGGTAGATACCCTGCTGCATGTTCCACAGCTCGTAGTACTTGCCTTCCTTGGCAAGCAGCTCATCGTGCGTGCCGCGTTCCACGATCTTGCCGTGATCCATCACAAGGATCAGATCACAGTCACGAACAGTGGACAGGCGGTGAGCTACGATCAGCATGGAACGATCTGCAAGCTGATCGTAGATCATGTTGAAGATCAGATTTTCCGTAGCAAAGTCCAGATTACTGGTGGATTCATCCAGAATGTAGAGGTTGGAATCTTTCAGGAAAGCGCGTGCCAGCGCAATGCGCTGCTTTTCACCGCCGGACAGGCCGTTGCCCGCTTCCTCCAGATAGGTGTTATACTGCAGGGGCAGATGACGGATAAAGTCGTGAGCATCTGCCTTCTTGGCAGCTTCCTTAACTTCGTCCATCGTAGCGTCCATACGGGAAACGCGGATGTTATCATAAATGGTCTTGCTGAACAGCTCAACGTTCTGCGGCACATAAGAAATTGCGCGGCGGACAGAGTCGTTGGTGTATTCAGCCAGATTCACACCGTTCAAGTCGATCTCGCCATCTTCCGGCTCATAATACTTGAGCAGAAGCTTGGTGATCGTGGATTTGCCGCTGCCGCTGCTGCCCACCAGCGCGACCTTTTTACCGGCCGGAATGGTAAAGCTGATGTGATCCAGTGCAGGGGCACGGTTGCCATAACGGAAAGTGACATCCTTGAACTCGATATCGCCCTCCACCTTGTCCAGATCGGTGCGGTCTTCGTCGCCGACCGTCTCGGAGGGATAATCCATGATCTCGCCCAGACGCTTCATGGAAATGCTGGCCTCCTGAATCTGCATCTGCAGACCAATCAGGTTGCTCAGCGGAGAAGTAAAGTAAGAGGACAGCGTGCTGAAGGCCATGAATCCGCCCAGTGTCATCTCCCCCTTCAGAACCTGACTGATACCCACATAGGTGGTCAGCATGCTGAAACCGGTGGAAATGAAGGAGGAAATCAGGCCCTGCGTGGTGCTGATCTTGCTGGAGCGCAGGCTGATCTTCAGGCTCTTGATGTACTCACGCTCGAGGTTCTCCATTTCGGTATCCTCGTTGGCGTTGCACTTGACCGTCTCAATGCCGCGCAGGCTTTCGATCATCTGGCTGTTCAGTGCAGCGGACTGCACCATGGTCTCTTCGTTGATCTTTTTGTAAGGTTGCTTGTAAATCAGCACCAGCAGAATGCTGACCAGAGCCATGAACAGCGAGATCGAGAAGAGCATCGCATTCATGCGGAACAGAATGATACCGGTAATAATGGCCATCGAGATATCCATGATCAGGCTCAGCGCAATGCTGGTGAAGATGGATTTGATGGTGTTTGCATCCGAATAACGGGTGGTGATATCACCAGTCTTGCGGGTGGCAAAGAACTTCATGGGCAGACGGAAGATATGCCCGAAGTAACCCAGCATCAGCGGAATATCGATCTTGATGGATAGGTGGATCAGAACCCACTGCCGGACAAAGCCCACCAGCGTATTGGTGATGCTGACCATGCTGAACACAAGGATCAGCGTGACCAGCAGATTGTCTAGGCCATATGGCAAGACCTCGTCCATCAGGATCTTGTTGAACATGGAGGAGGCAATGCCCAGAATCGTAACGATCAGAGAACTCAGGATCGCATAGGCAAAGAGCTTTTTCTGGGGCAGCAACAGGTCGATGTAACGCTTGAACATGCCGCCCTTTTCGATCTTACCGCCCTTGAACTCCGAGGTGGGGTTCATCAGCAGCAGAACACCGGTAAAGTTCTTGTAGAACTCATCCAGACTGATCTTTTTCAGCTCACTGCCGGGGTCGCCGATCACGACATAATCCTTGCACTTGTGTTTTTTGCCGTTCTTCTCATCTTCCTTGGCGGCTTCGGCTTCTTTCAGCATGTGCCGACGACGCTCACCGTCATCTTTAATGGTGGTCTTTTTAAAGACGACCACAAAGTGGGCCAGACCCTGATCGGTGATGACCTGCGCAATGCAGGGCAGCGAGAAATCGCTGAGGAAATTTTCACGGTCTACGCGAACCGCTGCAGTGGTGAAACCCAACTCATTAGCGGCTTTCTGCAAACCAACAAGGTTCGTGCCTTTCAGGTCGGTACCCATCATATCGCGCAAGCGGGTGATGGTAACTTCCTTTTTGTAATGGAGGCACACCATTGCGAGGCAGGCAGCCGCACAGTCAGTGGTGTCGTGCTGCCGGACATAGGTATAACGCATAGATGCTTCCTTTGATCATATACAAATTTATTCAAACAGCGGCAGGCGTTTTGAAGAAGCGGCCTGCCGCAGATCTGACAACGTGAAAAGAGCCGGAGCCTGAAACAACAGCACAGAGACCGGTGCTTTGTCCTGTCCTGCGGAGAACCATGACAAAACACCGGTCGGCTGCTATCAAAAGAAGGGAGCACCTACCCTTTGATCTGTGTGCCGGACTTTGGAAAAAACCAGATACAAATTCCCAAAGCTTATAAGCAGTATACCACAATGTGACATCTTCTTCAAGTAGTCAAATTTTAAGAAATCATTATGCTTGATGCTTTTTTCGCATGGATGCTGTGTTTTTAGGGACAGAGAAGCCCAAAAAAATCAGAGGAGAAATCACGACTGCATGGCTGTACAGAAAAAGGGTGTAGTGTGGGACAAACAAAAAAGGCAATGTTCTGTGGAACATTGCCTTTTCTTCTGGCGCCTCTTGCCTGACTCGAACAGGCGACACCCTGATTAACAGTCAGGTGCTCTAACCGACTGAGCTAAAGAGGCAAATCACATTTGTGACTGCGAGAGATATTATACCGCATAAGAATGCCTTTTGCAAGCCTTTTTTAAAAAATGAATCATTTTTGGCAAAATAAAACCGTCCTGCAGTGTTTTGAAACGCTGCAGGACGGTAAAGTACATATTATAAAAGAAGAAAAGGCTTATTTCAGCTTGCTCTTGGCCTTCATGCGCTGCTCGTGGTTCAGGATCTGCTTGCGGATGCGCAGATTTTCAGGAGTGACCTCCAGCAGCTCGTCCTGTGCCAAGAATTCCAGGCAGCCTTCCAGGCTGAGCTTGCTAATGGGGATCAGGCGCAGAGCATCATCGGAGCCGGATGCACGGGTGTTGGTCAGGTGCTTGGTCTTGCAGACGTTGACATCCACATCCTCGCCGGAAGCGGTGTAGCCAATGACCATGCCCTCGTAGACCTTTTCACCAGCGCCCACCAGAAGGGTGCCGCGCTGCTGAGCATTGAACAGACCGTAGGTGACAGCCTCGCCGGTCTCAAAGCTGACCAGAGAACCGGTGGAGCGGTTGGCAATCATGCCAGCCCAGACATCGTAACCGTCGAAAATCTGGTTGATGATGCCTTCGCCGTGGGTATCGGTCAGGAACTGGTTGCGGTAGCCGAACAGGCCGCGGCTGGGCATACGGAACTCCAGACGCACGCGGTCGGTGCCCAGAGATTCCATCTGCTGCAGGATAGCCTTGCGCTGGCCCAGACCGGTCATGACAGCGCCCTGATACTGGGTGGGCACATCGATGACGACATGCTCCATAGGCTCATAGGTCTTGCCGTCGATGACCTTGGTCAGGACGTGCGGGGGAGAGACCTGCAGCTCATAACCTTCACGGCGCATGGTCTCAATCAGGATGGACAGGTGCATCTCACCACGGCCCATAACGCGGAAGGAATCGGTAGTGGCGGAATCCTCCACCTTCAGAGCAACGTCCTTCAGCAGCTCCTTCTGCAGACGGTCACGGATCTGACGGCTGGTAACATACTTACCCTCGCGGCCGGCCAGCGGGCTGTCATTGACGGAGAAGGTCATTTCCACGGTGGGGTCGTTGATCTTCACGAAGGGCAGCGGCTCCACATTGGAGGGGCTGCACAGGGTATTGCCGATGGTCACGTCGGGCAGGCCGGAGAATGCCACGATATCGCCGGCGGTGATGTTATCGCACGGCTGACGGCCATTGGCCTGGAAGTCGTACAGCTTGGTCAGACGGCCGCGCATCTTCAGATCCTGATTGTGCCAGTCACAGACGACAACTTCCTCGCCCACCTTGGCAACGCCGTTCTGGATGCGGCCAATGCCGATGCGGCCCACGAAGTCGTTATAGTCCACAGAGGACACCAGCATCTGGAAGGGAGCCTCGGGGTCGCCCTCAGGCGGCTTGATGGTGCTCAGCAGAGTATCGAACAGAGGGATCAGGTCGGTGCCGGGCACATCCGGGTCCAGGCTTGCGGTGCCATCACGGCCGCAGCAGAACAGCATGGGGCAGTCCAGCTGCTCATCGGTAGCGCCCAGATCCATCAGCAGGTACAGAACTTCGTCGATGACTTCCTTGATGCGGGCATCGGGGCGGTCGATCTTGTTGATGGCCACCACCAGACTCAGGTTCTGCTGCAGAGCCTTCTGCAGCACAAAACGGGTCTGGGGCATGCAGCCCTCGGCGGCATCCACCAGCAGCAGAACGCCGTTGACCATCTTCAGCACGCGCTCCACCTCGCCGCCAAAGTCGGCATGGCCCGGAGTATCGACAATATTGATCTTGACACCCTTGTAGGTGCAGGAGCAGTTCTTGGCCAGAATGGTAATGCCACGCTCACGCTCGATATCGCCGCTGTCCATGACGCGCTCAGCCACGACCTGATTATCGCGGAATGCGCCGCTCTGACGCAGCATTGCGTCCACCAGGGTGGTCTTGCCGTGGTCAACGTGAGCGATAATGGCAACGTTGCGCAAATCGTTACGAACCATAAAATTCAACCTCTCTATTATTAAAACTCATAAAATACGAACGAACGTCATACAAGTTTAAGTTTATAACAGAAAGGGGTGGTTTGTCAAGATTGTATAAAAATTTTCAACCTTTCGGCAAAATGCCTGAGAAAAGCCATGCGATTTGTGCGGCGTGTACCTTTAGAATATGCTATACTAAGGGTACAGAAGAAATAAAGCCGGAGGTGTTTTATGAAGATCACATTTCTGGGCGCGAACCATGAGGTCACCGGCAGCTGCACTTTGATCGAAGCGGCTGGGCAGCGCTTTTTGATCGACTGCGGCATGGAGCAGGGCAAGGACGTATACGAGAACCAGCCCATCCCGGTGGCACCCGGCGAGATCGACTGGGTGCTGGCCACCCATGCACACATCGACCATACCGGTATGCTGCCGCTGCTGGTGCGCAACGGCTTCCGCGGCAAGATCTATGCCACGAACCCCACGGTGGAGCTGTGCGGCATCATGCTGCGGGACTCGGCCCATATTCAGGAATTTGAAGCGGAGTGGAAAAACCGCAAGGGCCAGCGCTCTGGCGCAGAACCGGTGGAACCGATGTATACTGTGCAGGATGCTGAAGCAGCCATGAAGCTGTTTGTGGGCAAGGCCTATGAGCAGCGCTTCCAGCTTGCACCGGGCATTGAAGCCCGCTTTGTGGATGTGGGCCATCTGCTTGGCTCGGCCAGCATAGAGCTTTGGATCACCGAGGGTGAGACCACGACCAAGCTGGTATTCTCCGGTGATATCGGCAATCTGGATCAGCCCATCATCAAGGATCCTGCTTACATCAAAGAGGCGGACTACGCCTTTATGGAATCTACCTACGGCGACCGTAGCCACGGCCCGAAGCCGGACTATGTGAGCGAACTGACGAAGATCCTGCAGCGCACCTTTGACCGGGGCGGCAATGTGGTCATTCCCAGCTTTGCGGTGGGCCGCACGCAGGAGATGCTCTACTTTATCCGTGAGATCAAGGAAAAGGGCCTTGTGAAGGGGCACGGCAACTTCCCGGTGTACATTGACAGCCCGCTTGCCATCGAGGCGACCCGCATCTTTAAAGATACCGACCCGGACTGCTTTGATGCGGACACCCGCGCTCTGCTGGAAAAAGGCATTGATCCGATCACCTTCCCGGGGCTGCGCGTCACGGTGACCAGTGATGAATCCCGCATGATCAATGCAGACCGCGTGCCAAAGGTCATCCTCTCGGCCAGCGGTATGTGCGAGGCAGGCCGCATCCGCCACCACCTCAAGCACAATCTGTGGCGGCCGGAGTGCACCATTCTGTTCGTGGGCTATCAGGCGGTGGGCACGCTGGGCCGCACCCTGCTGGAAGGTGCCACGACGGTAAAACTGTTCGGTGAACCTATTGAGGTGCAGGCAGAACTGTGCCAGCTCACCGGCATGTCCGGCCATGCGGACAGAGAAGGTCTGCTGCGGTGGGTGAACTCCTTTGAGCAGAAACCAAAGCGTGTGTTCGTGATGCACGGCGAAGATGAGACCGAGGACCACTTTGTGCAGACCTTGACGGAACAGGGCTTCACTGCCTGCGCACCCTACAACGGCGCACAGTGGGCCATCGGAGCCGAGGGAGCCGTATGCCTGCAGGAGGGCATGCGCGTCCGCATTGAGCACAAGGCCAATGAAGGCCAGAGCCGTGCGGCCAGTGTGTTCCAGCGGCTGGTCAGCGCCGGCAAGCGCCTGCTACGGGTCATCGAGCACAACGAGGGCGGCGCAAACAAAGACCTTGCCAAGTTTGCCGACCAGATCAATGCCCTGTGCGATAAGTGGGACCGATAAAGCAAAACAAAAGCGCCGTGACCCAAAAGGCCACGGCGCTTTTTTGCATGGAGCGGGCAATGGGAATCGAACAACGATTTCTCTCCATGAATCCGCAAAAGCACAACCTTTATTCTCGAAACATCATAAAAACCAGAAAAGCGCTTGCCATAACCAACAAGCGCTTTCTTCGTTCTAGGATATTTTTCTGGGTCAAAAATGGGTCAATCGGGGTGTCATCCGTGGGCCTTGTTGATGGCCGCAGTCGTGGCCTCTGCCAGCTCTTCCCGCTGGCCCTTTATCTCATGCCGGTACACTCCGAAGGTGTCCATGTTCTTGCTGTGTCCAACCAGCATCTTCAACTGGCCGTCCGTCAAGGCTCCTGCCTCCATGCTGACAAAGGTGTGCCGCATCTCGTAGAGCGTGACAGCTGGCGTGATTCCGTTCGATGCCTGATACTTCTCCCACCGGCGTTTGAGGCTGCGCTGGCAAGGAATCTGGAACAGGGGCGTGTTATAGTTTAGCTCAACACCGCTATCTTTGAGGAGCTGCACCTGTGCCTCGTATGCTTCCCGCGCCTGCTGGCACATATCAAATGACCGGATGCTGTTTTCGTTCTTGCCGGTCGTTTCTTCCTCATGCGTGTTGATGCTGCGGCGAAGGTTGACCGTGGGGCCCTTGATGTCGCCGTACCAGAGACCGACCAGCTCTCCGGGCCGGACACCGGTAGACACGGCGAAGCGGTAGGCGTAAATGTAATCATCGAAAAGCACTGTTTTGAGATACAAAGCCGCGTATCAACCGAAAAGAGAACACGCAACCCGGACGGCTGAAGAATCTTCTTCTCACCCATGCGGGCATTTTTCGGGATGGTCAGCTCCGGATTGAGCGTGGTGTACCGGTTTTTCCTGCACCACTTCAAGAAGCTGTTGGCCGTGGAACGAATGGTCATCAGCGTTTTGCGGCTCAATGGCTTGTTAAGAGAGCTGCGCTGCCGTTCTTTCTTCAAGCAGCGCTTTTTGAACGACATATCAATAGCCTTTTGCAAATCGCCCTCGGTCAGTTCTTCAATGCGCAGGTTCCCGATGACCGGCAGAAGATAGTAATCACCGTATTTTGTGCACTGTTCCAGATAGGACGTGCCGCTGGTGAGGGCAAGGTCTTGCAGCCATTCCGCATAGAGGACAGAGACCTTTTTCCTTCCGTCCCGGATGCTGTCGTCTAGCCACGCGTCAGCCTTCGCGTTCGCTTCCCGCTGCCCAGTGCGGCCCGGCGTGGAGCTGTAGAAGCTCTTCATCACGCCGTTCTTCTGAACCCTGATTCGCCAACGGTTCGTGCACTCTTGCCACTCGGCGGTGTTCGTTCGCTTCTTCAATGAAACACGCCTCCCCTCATGTCCTTATAAAAGTAGTAGGCTCGCCGGACGTATTCCTCTGTGGTGTCCAGAACTTCCGCAATCTCGCAAGCGTCCATGCCACGCTTCAGCAGCGCCAAAAGCGTTTCTTCCGGTATCGCGTGGAGTATGTACCAGCGGTCGGCCCTGACCTCGTGGCGTTCTCGGATGTCGAATGGCGTGAGCCGGGTGTAGAACCCGCCGTAGACACAGTGGCCGATCTCATGCCCCAGCCGGGCAGCCTCTTCGGCTCTGGTGAAACGCCGGGTGCTGTCCATTCCGATGCAGCAGTGTCCGTTCACTTCAATGCTCATGCTGCCGGTGTTTGGCAGCGGAAAATTGTAAATGTCGATGCCGTTTTCATTTGCCACGTCATAAAGTTCATTTAGTCTGTCCATTCGCATCTCGCTCCTTTACGAAACGAGCGAAGCTCTTGACCTCTTCAAATTGAGCGTCGGTCACGTCCCCGCCCCCAAAGAGTGCAAATTTAATATCGTCATCTGTCACCTCGCGGCTGTCTGCTGCGGGGCATTTTTTCTTTTTCAGGCCGTTCTGCCGGAGCTGCCGTCTCTGCCGGGTCGTCTGTTTCACCGTTCAGGTATGCAGCGGTCGTGTGCAGTTCTTTTGCCCAAACCTCAAGAATTTCCGGCTTTACGTTTTTTGTTCTGCGCAGGTTGCTTCCGGCCTTATCCGGCATTCCAACCATCTTATACAGACGAGCCTGTTTCATGCCGTATTTCTTGCACAGATCATAAAAGCGGTCAAACTGGAATGTGCCGTAATCGACCTCGCTTGATACTTCCGGCAGGTCGAGTTCGTCACTTTCGGTTTTTCCTTGCAGATATGCGGGCGAAGTTCCTAGGATTTTAGCAATTTGAGGTAAATACTTCGTTGGAACATCCGCGTTTCTGCTGCTCACGTTGGCAAGATATCCGACACTTTTCCCTATGCTCTGGCTTATGAAGGAAATGGAAATGCCTTTTTGTTCTGCAAGCTCCCGAATTTTAACGATGTTGCCATTCTTTGATGCTTCCAACGCGGCTTTGCAATCATTGTTTTCTGGGCCAAGATAATCCGTAAACATAATAGTACCTCACATTCAAAAAACGCGGATGAATTATTTTTAATAAAAAACGTTAAAAACCTATTTACAAAATAATTGAAAAGTAGTATAATACAAACATGGAAAACAATTAAATCCTACATAAATAGTACCACCAAAGAAGTAATAAATCAATAACAAAGAGGTAAAAAACATGAAGTTCATCTCCATCAACGCAAAGTTCACCGCAGCCGTCAACAGCTACATCGCACAGGGCTACATCATCAACACCGCCTCGATGTCTGGCAGTCAGGGCGAGGTCGCTCACATTGACCTGACCAACGGTAAGCAGATTGTCCGCGTCCTGCTGGACCGCTTCACCGAGTGGGAAGATTACAACCAGCTGGGAGGTCTGAAGCTCGTGGTCGGCATCGCCACCGACAACGTCAAGCCCAACGATGACGAGCGCCACAACATCATCTGGAACAACCGGCTGGAAGTCATCTCCTGCGAGAAGTTCTACGAGTTGAGCAGCAACCGCGATGATTCCGCGTTCTATGGAACGCGAGAGGAAGCCACCGCAGCCAACAAAAAGCGCTTTGAGCGCTACTGCCGCCGCGATTGCCGCATCAAGAAGCACCTTCCCGAAAAGGCTTCTCCGCTGGTCAAGGAATTCGTTCACCGGAAGTTCGGTCTGAAGCGTGTTGTGGTGAGCAACATCCAGATCACCAAGCAGAACAGCGTATATACCGTTATCTACAACAATCACAGCGCACAGCTGCACTGATTCAAAGGAGGATAAGAACATGATGGTCGAGTTCAAGCAAGCACATCTGGAAGCGGAGTACAAGGAAGCGGGCTATGCCCACATTATCGCCAACGGCTATATCTGCCGCTGGCCCAGCAACGAAACGTTTGCAACAGCTCTCGCCTGCGGCGAGGTCGAGTTCTTCATCCCCGGTGGGACGTGGGAGCCGGTCCCCGCGCAGGAGTTCGAGGAGCCTATGCACGAGGAGTATCTGGCACAGGTCAAGTTCGCCTTTGCTCCTACCCGCTGGGCGAACGCAATCTGGCACACTTCCCCCACGGCCAAGCGGTACGCAAAGACGATGGCCGAGGCACAGGAGGCAATCCAGACACTAGAGAACCGCTATCCGAACGACCCGCAGCAGCAGGTCATCGAGAGCCGCATCCGCATTCGGATGGTAACCGACTGGGAAGAAGTCGAGGGCTGAACCGTAACCCGCCTGACGATGGCTGCATGGCAGCAGCCGAAACCACCCGGCAGCCAGCCGGGGAGGTCGCGGGAACCACCGCAATCAACAATCAATTTTCGGAGGTATGAAAAATGTCTGCAAACGTTGAAACGATGTTCTATGTCCGGGAGAAGCCTTGGCACGGTCTGGGGAAGATGGTGCAGGAAGCGCCCACCAGCGCGGAGGCTCTGAAGCTGGCCGGTCTGGACTGGACGGTCGAGGCCCGTGATATGTGGCTGAACGGCGGTTACGAGCCGATTCCCGGCTACAAGGCCAATGTCCGCAGCTCGGACAACAAGGTTCTGGGCGTGGTCAGCAACAAGTACCGCATCGTCCAGAACGCAGAGGCTTTCGCGTTCACGGATGCGCTGATCGGCGGCGATGTCCACTATGAGACCGCTGGCAGCCTGCTGGACGGAAAGAAGATTTGGCTGCTGGCAAAGCTGCCCGATTCCGAAATCTGCGGGGACAAGACTGAAACCTATATGTGCTTCTCCAACACGCATGACGGCTCCGGCGCTGTCCGCGTCTGCATGACCCCGGTTCGCGTGGTCTGTAACAACACGCTGAACCTTGCGCTGGACACTGCGCAGCGGGCATGGAGCGTCCGTCATGTGGGCGATATCAACACCAAGCTGGTAGAGGCCCGGCAGTGCTTGGACATGGCCAACAAGTACATGGACGAACTTGCAACCCGCGCCGACCAGATGGCAAACACCACGGTCAGCGATGCCCGGCTGCGGGAGATTCTGGACGGCCTGTTCCCGGAAGCTGACGATATGACCGACCGCCAGAAGCGTCATGTGCAGGACATGAAGGACGGTTACATGGTCTGCATGATGGCTCCGGACCTCTTGAAGTTCCGCAATACCGCATGGGGCGCGGTGAACGCAATGAGCGATTTTGTCACCCACAGCGCCCGCACCGGAACACGAAGGACTATCAGGCGAACAACTGGAACAACGTCATGAACGGCCACTGGCTGATGGATGCTATGGCAAAGGCCGTTTCTCGGTAAATATGATGGCTGTGCTATCTGGCCTTACGGGCATTTTAGGAGGGCTGAACCTATGTTTGACGTAAACGGAAACACCTTGCAGGCCGCCTATTCGCTGCTGCGCACCTTGGAGAGCATCATCGCTCCCCCGGAGAAGAAAGCCACTGCGAAGGCTGCAATCGTGACCCTGAAGCGGGAAATCCGGGCCTATACCAACCGCCCGGCATCGGATAGCTGCATCATCAAGGAATATGGCATGCCGAAGCTGTCAAGGTTACTGTTGCCGCCGGCGCAACTGTGGAGGATGAGCTGGAGACCGTCATTCAGGAGGCGGAGAACACTGCAAACGACTTCGTGGACGGTGTGCCTCGCTCCATGATGCGTCTGGTCACTTCCACTGCCTACTATGGCAAGATTCGCAACAACCTCGACAAGATGTCCCGCGCCAACGTGGACACTGCGGCAGAGGAGTTCTACGCATGGCATGGCGTTGAGGTCAAGTCCTGCACCCATCTGCCCGCTGGCTGCGATTACCTGCTGATGGTTGACGGCGCTGTGGCGCAGCCTGTCATGGCAAGCACCTACACTGCCGAGAAGATTCCTCTGTCTGAGGCCACCGCTGTCAGCCTGTTCTATCACTTCGGCACCAAGGTCGTCACCCCTGACCTGATTTTCAAGAAGAAGGGCGCAGAGTAAGAGAAAGGAGCTATCATAATGGCAAAGTTTAAGAACATCGTCACCGGCAATGTGCTGGAGACTGACAACCCGCTGACCATCAAGCTGATGGAGAACAGCGATCGCTATGAAGCTATGGATGCGCCCGCCGTTGAGGCCGCAGCACCCACCAAGAAGTCCAGCAAGGCAAAGGCCGCAGCGGCAGTCGAAGAGGACGCCTGAGCGGAGGTGTAAACCATGGCGTATGCGGATTATGAGTTCTACTCCACCCGGTATTTTGGCGACGAGCTGACCGAGGCGACCGCGCCGAAATGGCTGGAACGTGCGAGCGACGCTGTTGATACCATCACCTTCTACCGGCTGGCGCAGGGTATGCCCGAAGATGACGCTCATGTTGTCCGGGTGAAGAAAGCCGTGTGCGCTCTGGCAGACATCCTCTTCCGCGTTGAGCAGCAGCGCACAGTAACGGCGGCCAGCAAAGATGCACAGGGCAATCTCCGGCCCGCCGTCGCCTCTATGACCTCTGGCAAGGAATCTGTGTCCTATGTGCAGTCTGCGGAGGCGTCCGTGTACGCAAAAGCTGCATCCGACAGCGCGGCGCTGAACGTCCTGCTGCAATCTGAAGCAGAACGCTATCTCGCCAACGTTCCCGGCCCGGATGGCGTGAACCTGCTGTATGCGGGGGTGAGATGATGCACGACCAGACCATAACGCTGTACAACTACCATGAACCGTCTGGCCTCTGGTATACGACTGTGTTTGAGGGTGTGCAGCTTGCTGCGGCCAGCGCGAGCAGCGCGACGACGCACGGCAACAACGGCGGCGATTCGGTGAGCATCATCATACCGGCGGCAGCGGACAAAACGGCAGCCTCCCGGCAGTACATCGGCCCGAAAGCCTATGCAGCGCGGGACGCCCCCCGCGAGTGCTTCACATTCTGGCCGGAACATGATTTCGTCGTTGTCGGTAGCTGTCCTCTGGAGCAACCTGTTTCTGAGGACGACTACGACAACGGCTTATACCACGAGATGAACCATGGGCAGGATGAAGTCTACATGATTACTTCGGCCTCGTTCTACGGACTCATTCCACATTTTGAAGTGGAGGGACGCTAAATGAGCGATACGGAGCATTTTCAGGGCTTTTCCTGTGTCCATGGTAATTTTTGTGCGGAAATCCATTTCGACCGTTTTTCCCGGCAGTTTGCC
>ENA-OPYU01000305-OPYU01000305.1-human-gut-metagenome-genome-assembly--contig:-NODE-305-length-19728-cov-3.723841_pt1 | contig 19728 bp, 24 predicted proteins | sample MGYA00242637_ERZ504482 | MGnify/ENA primary metagenome ERZ504482 (study PRJEB26092, sample SAMD00036237) | human gut metagenome | host: Homo sapiens | study: EMG produced TPA metagenomics assembly of... | reverse complement strand
GTCGGAGTGAAAGTTTATTGTTACATTTGGGTGTTTAATAACTAGGGTCTCTATCCAAGACGAGGCCCATAATCTGAATGATAGTATGGACAGAACCTAAGAAAAGAAGTATCACCGGTAAGCTGGTGGAGAACAAGTTGACGGCGCGCACGGACGATTTCACGTTCAACGTCACTTACGTACAAAGTCGTTCGATCGGCGACTTATGCAAGCTGGCCGCCGCTCGGCTCGGTACGAAATATTCGGCCTCGGAGATTGAAGGTATTTACAGTGAGATCAAGGGTGTGGCCGAGGAGGAGCTGTACTCGGGCAGTACCGTGGAGTTCGGTTTCACGACGAACAGCTTGGGCGTGGAGGGCTCGTTCATCGGCCCGAAGGCGCAGTTCGACCCGGCGCGCAACAAGGTCGTGCTCCGTTCCACGCCCACGGCGGAGATTCGTTCGAAGCTGACGGACATCAGCGTGATCGTCAGCCACGTGGAGGAGGGGCTGCCTACGATCATCAGCGTGACGGACGTAGCGTCCGGTGCCGTGAATACGAAACTGAACCCCCGGGCGGAGGATTGACCGGCAGCGGGCAACGTATCAAGATCGCCGGCGAGACGGGAGATGCCGTGGGCTTCTTCTTCGTGAAGGACGGCTCCCAAACGTCGGTAGCCGTGCCGATGACCTCCGTGTTGCGCAACGATCCGTCGGCCTTCTCGCTTATCATCCCCGCCTTGGAGGATGGCACGTATTACTTGGAGGTGGCTACTCGCTCGAGTGGCAACAGTAAAGTCATTTTTGAAGGAAGTACGCCGGAATCGCTTCCCTTATCCATTAACCGTGGGCGGAGGTGATGGAGATAGCGAAAGCCCCGATGAGGTTTAACTTTTATTCCGGGTGTCGGAAGTTCTCGTTTCCGACACCCGGAAGCTTTCGTTTCCGATACCCGGAAGCTCTCGTTTCCGATACATGGAAACGTCCGTTTCCGGCACCCGGAAATGACAACTTGCTTCCTTCCCGCATCCTCTCCTCCTTTCTAAAGGTCTTTCCTGAGATTTTTTCCCTACCTTTGGCCTCCATAAAACAAGATTACCATCATGGCATTGAAACTTATCCATACGGCCGACTGGCATCTGGGCCAGACCTTTTTCGGCTACGACCGGGAGGCGGAGCACGACGCTTTCCTCGGTTTTCTGACAAATCTTTTGGTGGAGCGTGAGACGGATGTCCTGTTGATCGCCGGCGACGTGTTCGACGTGACGAACCCTTCCGCCGGGGCGCAACGTCGTTTCTATCGTTTCCTGAAAGAGGCGAATCGCCGGAATCCGGGCTTGCAGATCGTGATCATCGCCGGCAATCATGACTCCGCGATCCGTCTGGAAGCCCCGAATCCCTTGCTGGAGGAATTGAATACCTCGATTGTCGGTATCGTGGGGAGGACGGATTCCGGGGAGATCGACCTCGCCTCGCTCGTCGTCCCTTTAAGGAACCGGGCGGGAGAACGGGAGGCGCTTTGCCTGGCGGTGCCTTTCCTCCGCCAAGGAGATTACCCGGCGGCGCCCGAGGGAGAGCTTGATTCGTATGTGGCGGGCATCGGCCGGATGTACCGGCGGCTCTATGCCTATGCGGATGCCCGGAGGAACCCCGGCGAGGCGATCGTAGCCTTGGGACACCTCCACGCTACCGGAGCCGAGTTGTCGGACGACGACCGGAGCGAGCGCGCCATCATGGGAGGTCTGGAGTCCGTATCCGCGGATACCTTCGACGCCGGGATCGCTTATACGGCGCTGGGGCATATCCATAAGGCGCAACGGATCGGCGGGCGCGAGGCGGTACGTTACGCCGGAAGCCCGCTTCCCATGTCGTTCTCGGAGAAGAATTACCGGCATCAAGTGATAGCCGTAGCGGTCGAGGAGGGGAAGGTCGCTGGTATCGAGGCGATCGAGATCCCAAGAGTCGCGGACTTGCTGCGTATACCGGACAGCCCGTTACCACCGGAGGAGGTCTTGCGATGCCTTGCCGGGCTTCCGGAGCCGGAGGAGGGCAGGGAGGACGAGAGCCGCTGGCCTTACGTGGAGATACGGGTCCTGCTGACGGAGCCGGACCCTACGTTCCGCCATCGGGTAGAGGAGGCGTTGGTTGGGAAGGCGGTCCGCCTCACCTCCATCGTTCCTTCGTATCCCCGGCGGGAAGGGGAGGCGGAGGAGAGGGCCTTATCGTATAATGATTTGCAAAAGATAGCCCCGCTGGATATGCTGAGACATACGTTTGCCGTGAAATACGGAGGCGAGTTGCCCGAGGAGATAGAGACATTGTTTAATGAGGTGATGAGGGAGGTTTCTTTATGAGAGTGCTGGCGATCAGAGGACGCAATCTGGCGTCGCTGGAAGGAGAGTTTTCCATTGATTTTACGGAAGAGCCTTTGGCTTCGGCGGGTATCTTCGCTATATCCGGGCCTACCGGGGCGGGAAAATCCACGTTGCTGGATGCCATGTGCCTCGCCCTTTTTCTCCCGTACGCCGCGAACGGAGCTGGCGAAGGAGAATAACGTGCGGCTGAGGGACGTGCAAGAGGAGGTGTTGCCGCAAAGCGACCCCGCTTCCTCTTGCGCCGCGGGACGGCCTCGGGCTACGCCGAGGTGGATTTCGTGGCGCTGAACGGGTGTCGGTATCGCGCCCGCTGGTCCGTATCCCGGGCCCGGGAGAAGGAGAGCGGACGTTTGCAGGCCGCCCGCCTTACATTATATAATATAGATGCCGGGAAAGAGGAGCCGGGAACCAACAAGGACCTGCAAGCCCGTATCATCGAGCTGATCGGCCTGACTTTCGATCAGTTCACCCGCTCGGTACTCTTGGCCCAGAACGATTTCTCTACCTTCCTAAAAGCGGAGCAGGGCGAGAAGGCCTCCTTGCTGGAAAAAACTGACCGGTACGGAGCAATACTCGGAGATCTCCCGCCGGATCTTCGCCAAGAACACCGAGGCGAAGGAGGCCTACGAGCAGCTATACGCCCGCGTACAAGGCATAGAGCTTCTATCGGAGGAGGAGGTGGAAGCCTCCCAAACCAGCCTTTCGGCCTTGGAGGTGGAGCTGGCCCGTCTGGAGAAGGCGAAGGTCGAGCGGCAAAGCCTGCGGGAGGCCGTGAAAGCGGCCGAGGTCCAGATCGCCTCGAAGGAAAAAGCAGCGGGAGGAGAACGCCCGTTTCTTGGAACGGGCGTTGGCATCGCTGGAAACCTCAAGGAAGGAGTATGAGCAAGGAGAGGTGCGATTGGCGAGGACGGATGAGGAATCAAAGAGTTTGCGACTGGAATTGCAACAGGCCCGGAAACTGGACGTGCAACTGGAATCGGCCTTGAAAGCCCGCTCCGAGGCCGATGAACGGATGAAAGACTTCTCCCGGCGGAAGCAGGAGGCGGAAGAGAAACTCCGGAAGGTGGAAGAGCGGCAGAAGAAAGCCTCGGAGGAAATTTTATCGAAAATATTGTATAATATGGCTTAAAGCATTCCTGTTTGCAGATACAGTTCCGCGAACAGCAGCCTTAAAGAAATGAAAGTGAGGGTTCACCATGAAACAGAACAGTATGTTAGCAATGATTCTGGCAGGCGGTCGTGGCAGCCGTCTTCACGATCTTACCAACAAAGTGGCTAAACCGGCAGTTTCCTACGGCGGTAAATACCGTATCATTGATTTCCCCCTCAGTAACTGTGCCAACAGTGGCATCGACGTAGTAGGCGTACTGACACAGTATGAGTCAGTTGAGCTGAACAGTTATGTTGCAGCTGGCGGACGCTGGGGACTGGATTCCAAGGACAGCGGTGTATATGTACTTCCGCCTCGTGAGAAAGCAGACACCGGACTCGACGTATATCGCGGAACAGCCGACGCGATTTCCCAGAACATTGATTTTATAGATCAGTATGATCCGGAATACCTTCTGGTACTTTCCGGTGACCACATTTATAAAATGAATTATGACAAGATGCTTGCCTTCCATAAAGAGAGACAGGCAGATGCTACCATCGCCGTTATCGAGGTTCCTCTTAAGGAAGCCAGTCGTTTCGGTATTATGAACACAGATGGCGAGACAGACCGTATCACCGAGTTTGTTGAAAAGCCTCCGGTACCTGAGAGTAATCTTGCCTCTATGGGTATCTATATTTTTTAACTGGAAGCTTCTTCGCAAGCTGCTTCTTGCAGATATGAAGAACCCGGATTCCAACCATGACTTTGGGAAAGGGATATCATCCCTACTCTTCTTGGCGATGAGAAGCGTCTTTTCGCTTACCGCTTCAAGGGCTACTGGAAGGATGTTGGAACCATAGATTCTCTCTGGGAAGCAAATATGGATCTTCTCAGCCCGGATAATGAGCTGGATTTAAGCGACCTTACCTGGAAAATTTACACCGAAGATGTAACCGCACTTCCGCAGTATATTGGCACAGAGGCCAGGATCCAGAATGCTTACATAACCCAGGGCTGTGTAGTTGAAGGCGAGGTTACCAATTCCGTAGTCTTTACCGGAGCTAAGGTGAGACCAGGTGCAAAGGTAATTGACAGTGTACTTATGCCAGGTGCTATTGTGGAGGATGGTGCTGTCGTAATACGTGCCCTTGTTGCCAATGGCGTAAACATCGGCAAGGGTGCTCTTGTAGGAAGCGCTGACAGTGAGCACATCGAGCTGATCGCGAAACGAGTAAAGGGGCCGATAATATGTATAAAGCATTTGGAATTGTAAACTCATCATCCAGAAACATCCGTGTAGAGGGACTTGAGGACTACCGTCCAATCGGAGCTTTCTCATTCCTGGGCAGATACCGTATGGTCGACTTCCCGATTTCCAACCTGAGTAACAGCGGCATTGACCGCATTCAGGTCTACGTGAAAGAGAAACCAAGAACTCTGGTTTCCCATATCGGCACCGGACGTCATTATAACATTAACTCCAAGAGCGGACGGCTGCAGGTTCTTTTCACTGACAGCGACCAGAGAAACAATATCTACAACACCGATATTGCTTCCTATTACGAAAATATGGAATGCATCGAAGAAATGCATCATCCATATGTGGTAATCACACCAGATTACATGGTTTATACTGCTGATTTTTCCAAGCTGATCGAGCAGCATATCCAGTCTGAGGCTGACATTACCCTGCTTTATCACGCAGTAGACAATGCGAAGGATGCTTATCTGAACTGTAATATCCTGAATCTGAACAAGCAGAAGGGTGTGCTCTCCATTGAGCCAAACCACGGAAATGCCAAGAACCGCAATATTTTCATGGACACTTACATTATGAAGAAGGATCTGTTTATCGAGCTGATCCGCAAGGCAAAGGCAATTTCTTCAGCCTTTACTCTTGCAGACATTATCAATGAGCTGCATAATGAGCTGGATGTAAGAGGAGTTTCCCACCGCGGCTTCTTCGCTTCCATCACAGATTTCCAGAGCTATTACAACGCCAATATGGATCTGATCGATATCAAGGCTGCACAGACACTTTTCGATCCGGAATGGCCAATTTATACCCGTACCAATGATTCCTGTCCGACTCACTATTATGAAACCGCCCAGATCCGCAACTCTGTCGTTTCCAACGGCTGTCAGGTGGAGGGAACCATTGAGAATTCCATTCTCGGCCGTGGCTGCATTATTCACAAGAATGCCGTGATCAAAAACAGTGTAGTTCTTTCCGGTGCTGAAATTGGTGAGGGCGTACATGTAGAGAATCAGGTAGTAGACAAGATGGTCAAAATCCTTCATGTGAAGGAGGTTGTCTCAGATCCGGCACTTCCTGGATACATTAAGAGAAGAGATATTCTGTAAATATTGCATTCCAGAACCTGTTTGAAAAATCAAACACACTTAGGAAAAACAAAAGTCCCGAGCGGTTTTGCCCGCCGGGACTTTCTTCTTATATTCTTACCTGCTCCAGCATTTCCTCTACCCTGCCTGGTATACTGGTACCGGCAGTAACAAGCTTCAGCTGCACTCCAGGCAGCTCCGGAAATCTCAGGGCCTCTACTCTTCTGCACATTTCCTTCTGGATTTCGGAAAGCTCCTCTTCCGTAACCTCAAAAAATACTGTCACAAAATCATCGCCGGAATATCTGAGCACATCGCCTTTACCAGCCGCAACATCCCGAAGCACACCTGCAACCTGGCGCAGCACATCATCTCCAGCCTGATGTCCGAAATTCTCATTGATCCTTTTAAAGTTCTTAATATCCGCAAACATAAGAGCTGCTGCATTGTCCATTTTGCTCAGCTTCTCCACATAATAGCGTTTATTATAAACTCCGGTTACCGGGTCTATATAAACCTTCTCCTTATGAATCCTTACAGATGACAAGATCTCATCCCTGGAATACCCATCGGGCATAAAATCACCATCTATCCTGGAAGCCATCTCCAGACAGCAGGGCTTCCTGTCAATCTCCACATACATGGATACCACCTGATACGGATCCTCCCCTGCAACCTCAAGCTTTGTCATGCGCTTCCCGGTCTGCATGCTGAGTCTGGAAATACAGTTGCTGCATTTTTCCAGGCAATTCCATATGTCTGAGCAGGCAGTTTCACTCTCCCACATTTTTCCGTCTTTTTCTATATGGATAACCTTATTCGTTATAGGATCTACATATCGGACCAGATCATAGGGTATCTGCAGGTACTGAAGCAGAAGCCACGCTTCCGTTCCATCTGTAGAGAAGCCGCATTTCTTAAACCGGTCATAAAAACCGGAAAATTCTGCGCTGCGGTCTTTTTCCAGGACTTTCAAACCTTCCTCCCGGACGTTTTCCATAACCATATAATCATCCGTAATATCTGTCAGCTTTCCAACAACGCCTGTATAGCCTTTTTCAGCACCATCAGTCCAGATCACCCTGCATTCGCACCGGTAGTGGCAGGGAATTTTTTCCATCTGTGAGCAAAAGATTGCTTGTCACGTCCGGTGTTTCCCGGGTGGCCTGGGTAATCTTCCGGATAAGCCGTTTCAGGGATTGCTCCTCCACAAGATCTTTCAGCACTCCGCTCTGCAATGGAGAAAATGAAGGTTCTGTAATCCCGCTTCGTTTACAGCCAGCCTGGTTAAAGGTGAGTAGCGGCGGTGAAATGGTATAAGTAAAAACAATATTTCTGCTGCCCTCCGCCAGGAAATTATAGCGCATTCTCTCAAATTCCAGCTGCTGCACAATTTTCTCTGAGGAATCCATCTCAAAATCGTGAAATCTGCTGGCAATATCAGAAAGGTCTGTCTGTTCATACCTTTCCCTTGGATTTATAGCCCATTTTTTTTACTTCAGGGAAGAAGAAATTATCCAGAAGGCACTCCAGCATCAACGGATTAAATGCACCGCACTGTCCTGCCAGTATCATCTCGATGGCCTTCTCATGGGAATAAGCATCTTTTATAGCATCTCTCACTGGTCAATGCGTCATATACGTCAGCTAACGCCACAACCTGTGCTGAAACAGGGGATTTCTTCCCCTTTTAATCCATCCGGATATCCGCCTCCATCGTAGCGTTCATGATGCCAGCGGCAGATCTCGTATGCAGTCTTGACAAGAGGCTCCTCCTTCTGGTCAAGCGGCAGTTCTGACAGCATATTGGCTCCTGCCATGGAATGTCCCTTTATTACTGCAAATTCTTCGGCTGTAAGTCTGCCTGGCTTATTCAGGATTTCATCCGGAATACTGATCTTGCCAATGTCATGAAGCGCAGAGGCTGTGGTAATCATCCGGATCTGCTCCTTGCTCAGGGCATATCTGTTATTTTCCTTCTGAACCAGCTGGCGAAGGAGCATTTCTGTGATTGTCTGAATGTGCAGCACATGAAGTCCGCTCTCCCCATTGCGGAACTCCACTATATGAGAGAGGATATTGATCATCAGCTTGCTGCGTTTTTCCTCTCTCGTAAATCTGATTGGAAACAATACTGGTCATTCGGCGCTGCTTGGCTCCAAGAAGTATGGCATTGGCCGAACGGCGTAATACCATATTTGCATCAAAGGGCTTTCCGATAAAATCAGTGGCGCCCAGATCATACCCACGTTTTATGTAAATAGGTGAATTTTCTGACGAAATAATCACAACCGGAATAGCATCAATCCAGTGTTCTTTATTCATATAAGAAAGAACCTCGAAACCATCCATGTGGGGCATAACAATATCCAGAAGAAGCAGGGAAATCTCCTCGGCCTGCCTCTGAAGGCAGTCAACTGCCTGCACACCGTCGTTCACCTGTATGATATCATATTCCTCTTCCAGAATTGCAGCTAAAAGTTCGCGGTTCATTTCTGAATCATCCGCTATAAGAATCTTTTGTTTAGTTATAACTTCACTCATTTTATAATTTCCCTCGCTGGTGCAGGTACCCCCCCACCCAGCTTCTCGTTTTACTGTTAAGCTGACAGCTTTTATAATATGGGTGCTATCATGTCCTGATATTTCTGTCGTTTCATGTGAATTTTTCTTCGGTCTGAAATTCTTAAAATTTGTTTTGGAAATTTCAACAGAACTGTCAAGATTTAATTATCGCAGTGCAGGTATCAGAAAGCTATCGTTCGCGGACTGGTCAATAGCTGCCTAAGTTCTTTCCGATCCTAAACTTTACCTATATGAGTTTAACAGTCCGCCGCATGAATGTCAACCATCTATAACTTTTTTTGTCCAGAGGATTTACACAGCTTTGAAATACCGTTACAATAGTTGTATTTGAAATATACTGATCACTGTTACCAGGAGGTTTTTTATGGAGATTACAAGACCTGATTATTATAAAGAGTTTTCCTGTATTGCAGGTGCCTGTCCCGACACCTGCTGTGCCGGCTGGCAGATCGTCATTGACGACAAAAGCCTGAAAAAAGTATAAGCGTGTGAAGGGTACTTTCCGGAATCGCCTTCATAATGACATTGACTGGAAGGAGAAGGTTTTCCGTCAGTATGAGAAGCGGTGTGCATTTTTTAAATGAGGACAGCCTTTGCGACATCTACAGCGAGGTTGGAAAACGAATGCTTTGCGACACCTGTCGGAAATATCCGCGGCACATCGAAGAATTTGAAGGTCTGCGGGAATATTCCCTGTCTCTTTCCTGTCCGGAGGCAGCCAGGATTCTGCTTGGCAGAAGGGAAAAGGTAACCTTCCAGACAGCGGAGGTTCCCTCCCCGGAAGAAACTTATGATGATTTTGACTATATGCTTTTCACTGCCCTTGAAGATACCAGGGAATACTTTCTTGAGGTGCTGCAGAACCGGCAGATTCCCATGCGGCTTCGTATGTGGAAAATACTGGCTGCAGCCAGTGATTTCCAGCGCTGCGTAGACCGGAATCAGCTTTTCAAATGGGAAGAGATCCGGGAGCGCCATAAAGCCTCCGGATATGGCGAAGCCTTTACCTCCAAGGTGCAGAAGCACATGAATACAAAGGATGCGCCAGATGAACTTCTGAAGGCCATGTGGAAGGCGGTTATTCCCAAAATGGAGGTTCTCAGACCGGGCTGGCAGGAATTTCTGAAGAAAAATTTACAGTCGCTTTATGGCAGCGCAGAGTCTTCCGGTGTCTTCCCCGATTCCGTTTACTCTCAGAACCGTGCCGATTTCGAAAAGGCTTACCCGGACTGGAATATTCAGGAAGAGCAGCTGCTTGTGTATTGGATTTACACATATTTCTGCGGTGCTGTTTACGACGGCGAAATTTTCGCCAAGGTAAAAATGGCTGTGGTCTGTACCCTGCTGATTCATGAGCTGGATATGGGAGCTTACCTGAAAAACGGACGGGTGTTCTGTCTGGAAGACCAGATAGATATTTGTTACCGCTTCTCCAGAGAGCTGGAGCATTCAGATCTGAACCTGAATGCGTTTGAAGATTTACTTGCTGCTGATAAGCTGTTTGCTCTGGAAAACATGCTGAAAATCTGCTAAAACGAAATTTACGAAAATAAGACTGCACTTCATCATATGTGCTATAATACAGCTAAAATTTTCGTTTGCAACTACAAAGGAGGAATCCTGCCATGTCATTACCAGTTACTATCCGCCCGGCAACCCCAGAGGATGCAGAGGCGCTCCTTTCCATTTATGCACCTTATGTAAAGCACACTGCAATTACCTTCGAATATGAAGTTCCCTCTGTAGAAGAATTCCGGAAGCGGATTGCACACACACTACAGCATTATCCTTATCTTGTAGCCGAACGGGGAATAAACAGCTCCGCACCAGGCAGCAAGGATGAAGGGAACTGCAGTGCATGTACCGAAATCGCAGGCTACGCCTACGCAGGACCGCTCCACGCCCGGGCTGCCTATGCCTGGTCTGTGGAAACTTCCATCTATGTAAGAGAATCCGAAAGGAAGTCCGGAATCGGCAAGGCGCTTTACGCTTCTCTGGAAAAAGCGCTTGCCGCCCAGAATATGACCAACCTGAATGCCTGCATCGCCAGTCCTGTAGTGGAGGACGAATATCTGAATCATAACAGCATTCAGTTTCATCAGCATCTGGGGTATTCCATGGTAGGGGAATTTCACAAATGTGCTTACAAGTTCGGGCGTTGGTACAATATGGTCTGGATGGAGAAGATCATCGCAGATCACCCTAACAGACAGCCCGATGTGATTCCCTTTGCACAGATTCCTCCTGAAATTTACTGCTGATTTTAAATGCTCAACAGATTGAAAAATACTTCAATGCTGTATACTGACTGTTTTCCCCCTTAAATAACAGCTTATTAAAACACCCGGGAGCAAATACTCCCGGGCTTTTTACTGTCTTTAATGTTCTATATATTACTCTATCGCAGTCAAAATCTCTCCCACTGCTCCAACAATTCCTTCTTCCGGATGCATTGCGGTAAGCTGGGTGAGTTTGGCGGCATTGGAAATCTTCTTGTCCAGGATTTCCATGATAGCTACTTTCTCCATGTATGGGATTTCAGCCTGGTTGAGAAGGTTAAATACCTGAGCTTTCACATCATTCTCACGCAGCGCCGGAATTCCCAGAGTAATGATGATTTCAGATGTTACAGAAGCTTCCGGAACACTTACCTTCAGGCAGCCAAGTGCTTCATCATACTCTTTAGAAGCTTCTACCACTGTACCTTCCACTTCGACGGTAACCTCAGTGTCCTTCACACCCCAGAACTCTACAGTCCAGGTTCTCTTCTGCGGGATCAGTTCCAGCCTGCCTGCTGCCTTTTGGATGACGAAGCGGCCAGTACTCCACTTCAGATCCATGTCTGTGAGAACGCACTCGTCTTTCAGGTAAGCGTTGGACTCGTTGTCGTCTTCGTAAAGCTGGAAGCTGCCGTCTGCACCGCCGTATACACGGATGGTCATAGTTTCCGGATTTCTGTCTGCTTCCTGTCCAAATATTTCCTCAGTCATCGGCACAATGGCACCTGCTTTTGCCAGAACCGGTATGGAATGAAGGTCACGGTACATATCCATCTCTCTGTCGCCGGAATATACCAGACCTGTGAAGAAATCAATGTAAGTACCCTCTGGCAGCCATACATGAGTCCTGGCTCTTCCAACGCCCTGGACAGATTTCTCCGTAACAGGTGCTACAATAAATGCGGTTCCATACTCATATTCATTCTTCACTGTGTAAGCCACCTGCTCTGCCGGATATGTGTAGTACATTGGCAGGATCAGAGGCGTGTTCTCTTTATATGCTCTGTGGTTCATGGTATACAGATACGGAAGCATCTGGTGACGGAGTCTTAAGAACTCCTTCATGACCTCACCGATCTCCATAGGGAACTGCCACGGTTCTTTTCCCATAAACTCATTCTTGCTGCTGTGCAGACGGTTAATTGGGGAAAATACGCCAAGCTGTACCCAGCGAAGTGCCAACTCATTGTCACGATAGCCAAACATATGTCCGCCGATATCGTGACTCCACCAGCCATATCCAATATTGGAAGCTGTGCTGGTAAAATAAGGCTGGAAATTCAGGGACTCCCAGGTTACGATACTATCACCGGAGAAGCCTACTGGATATCTGTGTGAACCAGGTCCTGCATATCTGGAAAAAGTAAGAGGACGTTTTCCATCGCGGGCATTGTCCAGGTAATGATAGTGGTTCAGCATCCACAGAGGATCCAGACCGGGGACCTTCGTGATATTGCCCTGCTGCCAGTCAATCCACCAGAAATCAACGCCTTTATTTTCTTCTGGATGAAGTACACATTTGAAATATGCTTCCAGGAATTTGCGGCTTGTGATGTCAAAATCGATGGGAGCTTCGTGTTCGGTATCTACATCTCCCAGCTCCTTCGCCATAGCCGGATATGCTTCCTCGAAGGCGCGGATTCCACCAGCCGGATGAAGGTTTACAGAGATTTTCATTCCATGGTCATGAAGCCAGTTCATAAAACGCTCCGGATCCGGATAGTACTTTTTGTTCCAGGTATATCCGGTCCAGCCGCTGCCATATTTTGGATCCACTTCCTCTACCAGATGCCAGTCCATGTCCAGAACACCAACAGAAAATGGGATCTTCTCTTTCTCAAAGCGGGTTACAAGTGCCTTGTAGCTGTCTTCTGTGTAAGCGTAATAACGGCTCCACCAGTTTCCAAGGGCATATCTTGGGAGCATAGGAGTTTTGCCGGTGAGACGGTAAAAATCATTCAAAGCTTCTTTGTAATCATTTCCATAAGCGAAAACATAATGTCCACCCCATCTCCTGTGCGCACCTGAGTCCAGCCGTTTTCATCCAGAACCAGAGAATGGCTGTCATCAATCTGAGAACAGCCGCTTCTGGACATAATTCCCTCCTGAAGCTGGCATTCCCCATCTACCCCATCCAAGGTTCTTGCGGTTCCGCCAAGATTGTCGCCTTTTTCCCCATAATACCATACTGCACCAAAGGCGTTCTGACCGCCTACTGCGTTTAAGTTCAGACTGTTTTTGGTAAAAGGTCCGCCAGCGTAAGTAACATGCATTCTACTGGTAAAAAGCTCGAAGCCTTCCCCTTTCTTTTCCACACGGAAGTCTACCGGATCAAATTTACGGTTCCACACAACCTGGGTAGGACGGTCTTCGAATTTACCGTCTTCCCTGTATTCCATTCGGATCAGACAGGGAGTCAGCAGGGTAAAGCGGTATTTATCACCCTGGATGGTGTTCTCCGGTCTGCCAACTGGTTCCATCGTCCACAGATTATTCTCAAACATATGTGTATCCTCTCAAACACTTAAGGGTTTTTTAGTTATTTTTTATATATGTTTTCTACTGCTTTTTCAACCAGTAAAAACTGCTGCTATACTTTTCTTTCTGCCCCTCTGATTTGCCATGGTCAACCTCCTGAATTACAGATTTTCTCCGTTTGTTTCGATAATATTTTTGTAGAAATATGCGGAATCCTTCCATATCCGCTTCTGTGTATTGTAGTCTGTATAAACAAGTCCGAATCTCTGGGAATATCCGTATGCCCACTCGAAATTGTCCATTACGGACCATGCGAAATATCCTGCCAGATCCACACCGTCCTCAGCTGCACGCTTGTAAGCGCCAAGATAACGAGCCATAAAATCTACGCGGGCCTGGTCGTGAACCTTTCCGTCCACACCTACCCAGTCATGGGAAGCCATGCCATTCTCTGTGATCATAAATGGCTTCTTATAACGCTCCTGCATAAATTTTGGTGCCCAGTACAGAACCTCCGGAGTTACCGGCCAGCCAATTGCGGTCTGTGGGAAACCATCATAACGTACTGCGCGGACTGCTTTTCCATCCTCACCGGCACGAACGGTTACGGCATTGTAAATGTTCTGTCCAAAAAAATTCAAGTGGCTGTGAAATCAGCTTCATATCGGCATCTGTTACTTTCGGAAAAAATCTGTCCGAATTCTTTCAGAATATCCTCCGGATACTGTCCCAGATAAACCGGATCACAGCAAAGAGCAACGTCCCAGCTGCAGGCTCCAATGGAGCTCTCCGGGAGACTGAAGTTTGCTTTTCTTGCGGCTTCAATGTCTTCCGGCTTGTTTGTTTCCGGAACATAAAGGGCTCCACATGGTGCCATACTGATTTTTACAGGCTGTTTGCTGAACTCACGAAGCGCTTCTACTGCACGGCCGTGGGCTTTCAGTACGTTGTGCCAGATACGGAAATAATCGGATGGACCAACCTTCAGGCCTGGTGCATGCTCACCGGTCTGATACCCAAGGCCAACTACGCACTGCGGCTCATTGATGGTGAAGAAATTCTTTACTCTGTCTGAGAAATGCTCTGCCACTACTTTTGCATACTCGTAAAACCAGGATGGAGAATTTGGGTTCATCCAGCCGCCCTGTAAATGAAGGGCGTATGGAAGATCCCAGTGATATAAGGTAACAAATGGCTCAATTCCATTGTCCAGAAGCTCATTGATCAGGTTGTCGTAATATTCCAGACCTTTTTCATTAACTGCACCTGTGCCTTCCGGCATGATGCGCGCCCATGAAAGAGAAAAGCGGTATGCTTTCATGCCCATTTCTTTCATGATCTGAACATCTTCTTTGTAGCGGTGATACTGGTCGCAGGCTGCATCGCCTGTCTGGTTCTCATAAATGTGTCCGCCGTCTTTGCAGAAAATATCCCAGATGTTCAGGCCTTTTCCGTCTTCATAAGCTGCGCCTTCTACCTGATAGGAAGCGGTTGCACCGCCCCAGATAAAATCTTTCTTAAATCCCATGGTGTATTTCCTTTCTCTATTATGTGTGATCACTCTATTTTTACTTTTGCTTGATTCCACAAACCTCTGTCTACCAGCCAAAATTAAGCATCTGACGTTTTGATGCGGAATGTGATTCGTATGTACTACTATTTTCGCACGCACTTTATTAATGATATGTGTGATAAATATCGTAAATCCGAACGCCATCTCTGGAAATCTTCTGGTTTTCTACTGGTACAAGTGTGACTGCTTCCTTGTCTGTAAATGCAACCACATTCTCGTTCCAGATGGTATCCGCGCTGATTCCCTCCAGCATGCAATACGGAACAAAAGTATCTGTCTGAATGGAAACGCTTCCGTCTGCATTCTCAGTTACCTTAAATGCAGGATCTTTCAGTTCCAGATATTTGACTGGGACAAATGTCTCGAATTCTTTCTTGGAAACCTTCTGTCCGTTCTGTTCATACTCATATTCGGCAACAAAGAATACGCTGTCATCACGACCTGCGATCAATTCCTTATATTCTTTCTCAAACAGGCATTCCGCACTGAGTGCAGGTACTTCTTTGGATACTTCCTGCTCCTTGATCACCTGGAAGTCCAGTGTTTTCACCGCGATTTTCGCTTTTACCGTTACCGGGTCAAGTGTCTCGTTTGAAATCCAGAAGCCTATGTGAGTCTCTTTTTTCTCAATGCTTCCTGCCACATTGTCGCAGAAGCCTTTTGCCATATAATGGAGGGCCTTGTATCTTCCGTAATAGTCCATACTGGACCAGGACGCAACCGGCCAGTTATCATTGAACTGCCAGTAAATACTTCCCATACATCTGCCGCGGTTTCTTCTCCAATGCTCCGTTGCTTCCTTCATGGCGTATCCCTGAAGAATCTGGCTTAGAAAGATCAGGCTTTCCAGGTCTTTCGGATAACGGAAGGTCTCAGATAAATAATATAGAATCTTACCGTTTGCCGCCGGATTTTTCTGATGGCTCTCCATAACTCTGGAGAAAAGGTTGCGGTCTTTCTCCCCGGTAAAAGTCTCTACTGTCTTGATAGATGGAAGAGACTGGAAGCCGAACTCGGAGCAGAAACGGAAATAGTGCTTCATGTACTCACTGAATGGTTTCTGACCATGCCATACATCCCAGTAATGGCAATCGCCGCGGTTCTCATCACATGGATTATCAAAGCTTCCTCCTGATGACGGGGGAAGACGGCCAGTAGAATGCATCTGGTGCATTTTCTTTTTACCACATCTGCAAGTAGGAATTCGAACTGATACAGGTAGTCTCTCTTAAGAGACGGTGCATGTCCCTGAGCATCCTTCCAGTCTGTCCATGCGCATTCCAGCTCATTGTTTCCACAGATCAGACCAAGGCAGGCGTGATTGCGGAAACGGAGGATATTGTCTTTTGCTTCAATTGCAATATTCTCTGCAAAGTCCGGTGTTACGTCATAAATGTTGCAGGCGTACATCAGATCTTCCCAAAGGAGAATTCCGTATTCATCGCAGAGATCGTAGAATTCGTCGGATGGGTAATATCCGCCGCCCCATACACGAAGACAGTTAAAGTTTGCAAACACGCAGGCTTTTACATCGCGCTCCAGGATTTCTCGGGTAATTCTTGGGTAGAAGCAGTCATCTGGAATGTAATCTGCGCCCCGGGCAAAAATTCTTTACGCCGTTTACCATGATAGCAAATTCCTGGCCCCACTGGTCATCCTCACGGGATACCGTGACGGTGCGGAGACCGATGCGGTACTCCCTGGTATCAAGAACGGTCTCGCCGGCTTTCAGCTGGATCGTCAGGGTGTATAAAGGCTGTTTGCCGTAGCCGTTTGGCCACCACAAAGCAGGGTTTGTTACGTTTATATCAGAGTTGGTGCCAGTGTAGATGAGAGCACTGGATGGATCACGGAGTTCGTAGAAAAGCTGTAAGCCGCTGACTCCGGGCTGTGCGCTGCCGCCAGATTCTGGCTGTGCTGCAGAATTTCCAATTTGACTGCATAGCAGTATTTCCAGCTTTTACAACCTGTCCATCTGCTTTCTCAAATTTCACTTCCAATATGAAGTGTCACGGCTCCATCCACATGCTCCTGGCGGATCAGGGATTCGCCCAGTCTTGCAGTATCAAAGCAGCAAAGCTCCACACCGCGGAAAAGTCCGGCATCTGGAAGCTTTGGGCCCCAATCCCAGCCAAACATGGAGTGTGCTTTACGGATGTACTGGCTTCCAGGGGTAGTTCCGGTGTTGGTAAGATGAATCTCTCTTCCTTTCTCCGGTTTGTAAGCCTCAATAAATTTTACCGGGGAAGCGATATGGAGTTCCAGAAGGTTCTCGCCTTCTTTTACCAGCTCTTTCACTTGGTAGACCCAGGTGCGGTGCATGTTCTCAGTATGTCCAAGCTTCTTTCCATTTAAAAAGACATCTGCTACAGTATCAATTCCGTAGAAGGTAAGAAGAATCTCTTCGCTGGCAATCTCTTCTGCGCTTACAGGAAAAAGTGCTTCTGATATCAAAATCATTTTTCCAGAATTCTGTCCATTTGTACTCATTCATTCCATAATATGGATCCGGAAGAATTCCTTCTTTGCAAAAAGTCTCCATGGCGGAGCCGGGCACATTCATGTCATACCAGGTGTCCTGGCCGCTGATGGATATCTGAAAATTGTCTTTTAAGTCTCGCTTTATCATATGGTTATCCTTTCTTGTCAGCAAGCCGTTCAAAAATATTAAGATATGTAAATATACATTTAACAGTCCTATGAAGCAATGTCAACCATATACCAGTGGAGATTGTTACTGTTTATGATTTACTGTTCACGCCGACCAGTAACACGCTTCGCGATGCACAGAAAGACGAACCTTCTTGTGACAAGCACAAGAAGTAGCATTTGCTGCGCAAACTTAATCCTCATGTTTTCTGTGAACTTTGTTCACAAAAAACACCCGGGAGTACAGAGACAATCCTCTGTTCCCGGGTGTTTCTTCATCAGTTAATTTTTTCAGCCAGAAGAAGCCATATGCAGGCACATTTACACCTGCAGCCTCCATCTCCTGTCCGGTAATCAGATCCTTGTAAATTCCATCACGTTCATTAATCCATGCTGTCTTATCATATTCACTAAAGTTAAACAGGCCGTAAATTTTCTCCCCTTCATAATAACGGCCAATGCAGAGAATACTGTTATCCCATGTATCCACAGTCCAGGTATCTGCATTTGTCATAAATGCCTTCTCTGTTTTGCGGATTTTTTCCAGCTGGAGCAGACGTTTGTTCAATTTACCCTCCACAGTTCTGGCGTTGCCGCTCATGGCTGCGCGATCCCAATTCATAGCCCCTCTGTGAATGTATCGGGAATCCGGTGCTTTGTCCGGATCATTTTTGTATGAATAATCATTTACCTGTCCGATTTCATCTCCACTGTAGATCACAGGAATTCCTGACTGCATGAACATATAGGCATGAAGCATAACATCCAGCTGGATTGCTTTTTCCATCGCCGTTTTGTTTTTCTCAAATCCTGCCTTCTCAATACCGCACATGGATGCGGTGGTTCCACAGAATCTTGCATCTCCGGTAACCGGATCCTCATTGTAAAGCACTCCGCGACTGTTGCTCTCCCCTGCAAAGCCCTGGAAATAGTCATTGAGATATTTCTTATGAGAACGTTCTTCAATGCCTTCCTGCTGAAGTGTAGCATAGTCCAGTCCCCAGCCAATATCATCGTGGCAGCGCAGATAATTCAGGAATACGTAATCCTTCGGCAGACCATTTACAATATCAAGCTGTTTTTTCAGAAGGCGCACGTCCCTTGTGGCAACGGTATGCCATGTAGTTGCCATTGTAGTTACATTGTAAAGCATATGGCATTCCGGTTTTTCTACAGTCCCAAAGTATGGCACAACCTTTTCAGGCTCCATAACTACTTCTCCAAGAAGAATCACTCCCGGGCATACAATCTCGCTGATCAGACGCATCATACGCACAATGGTGTGTACCTGTGGAAGATTCCGGCATGGTGTGTTCAGCTCTTTCCAGATATAGGGAACTGCATCAATTCGGATTACATCAATTCCCTTGTTTGCAAGGAAAAGGAAATTATACATCATCTCATTGAAAACCCGCGGATTTCCATAGTTCAGATCCCACTGATAGGGGTAAAAGGTGGTCATTACATAATGCCCGATTTCCGGCAGCCAGGTAAAGTTACCCGGAGCTGTGGTCGGAAATACCTGAGGCACTGTTTTCTCATAGAGGGATGGAATATACGAATTGTCGTAGAAGAAATAACGGCTCATATATTCCCCGTCGCCCTGGCGGGCTTTTTTTGCCCATTCATGGTCTTCCGAAGTATGGTTCATAACAAAATCCATACACAGGCTGATGCCTTTTTTGTGGCAGGCACCGGCAAGTGCCTCCAGATCATCCATCGTTCCCAGATTTTCCTGTACTTTACGGAAATCAGCCACTGCATAACCGCCATCAGAACGGCCTTTCGGCGTATCCAGAAACGGCATCAGATGAATGTAATTTACGTTGGTTTTTTTCCAGATAGTCAAGCTTGCTTTCCACACCTTTCATGTTTCCTGCAAAATTGTCTATGTAAAACATCATGCCAAGCATGTCATTTTTCTTATACCAGCCCGGATCTGCTTCACGCTTTTGATCCAGTGCCTTCAATGTGCTGCTTCGTTCTTCATAGAAGCGGTGCAGCTGATCGCATAACTCGAAAAACATGGAATCATTTCCATAAAGCTCCATGTACAGCCAGCGTAATTCATCTGTTTTCTTTGCCATACGATCCTGAAAGATCTTATCTGTTTTCTCTCTTTGCTTCACTTTATATCCTCCTCGTATCTACTGGCAATTCTCAAAACTTCAGCTCGTACTTTGTAACATCCATCTCCACTTTGCCATCTGCAAAGAAGGAAATTCCATCTGCCTCCAGATCTGTATAAAATCGTTGCAGTCATCACATGTTCTCCATCATTTACAAAAATCTCAGCACTAGAGCGTGTTTGAAAAAGGTACTTTCTGCAAGATGTGCGTCACAATTTTGTGGGAGATTTCGACTCGGATGAGGG
>ENA-OPYU01000304-OPYU01000304.1-human-gut-metagenome-genome-assembly--contig:-NODE-304-length-19730-cov-3.930623_pt1 | contig 19730 bp, 18 predicted proteins | sample MGYA00242637_ERZ504482 | MGnify/ENA primary metagenome ERZ504482 (study PRJEB26092, sample SAMD00036237) | human gut metagenome | host: Homo sapiens | study: EMG produced TPA metagenomics assembly of... | reverse complement strand
GCAGGGTGTCCAGTTCGTCCGGACGCATGCCGCGCAGCAGCGGCGTGCGGGCCAATAGCGGGTAATACGGGTGCAGATCCATGCGGTGCAGCCTTTCTGTTTTTGGAATGGCAGGTGTGCCGCAACAGTTTGTTGCCACGGCAACCGACAAGATGATTTAATTATAGTATAGTAACACCGCAAAAGCAAGTGCGCCCGGCGATACCGGGCGCTTTTGTACTGCCGAAATGGCAGGCAAGAGGGAAGAGCACCGTGCCCGGCATGGTGCTGTATGAAATCAGGAGGATATACTATGTTCAAAAAGTTGATGTCTGCTGTTGCAGCGGCGGCCCTGTGTGTTTCGCTGGCCGCCTGCGGTGCAACGGCTACCAGTGAAGCTGCCGCTTCCACATCCCCGCCTACCGTGTTCAGCAACACCAGCAGGCCCTCGATGCGGGGGTCCTCCTGCGCGGCCACCAGCTGCGGGATGACATGCTCATACTTCGTGGTCTTCTGGCCCTGCGGCGCTTCCGAATGGCCTTCGATCTGGCCGATGACGGTCAGGCAGTGGATCACATGCTCCCCGCGGGCCAGCGTGACCGTGCCCAGATCCTCGATCTCTTCCTTTTCCAGCCGACGCGCGTCGGCCAGCTGCGTTTCATCGTTCATATGCTTTCCTCCTGCGTTTTCTGTCAGCATTCCCCAGCCTGTGCCGGGCTATGCAGACCCTCTGCAGCAAAAAAGCGGTAACATTTCATAAAAATTTTTTGAGAATGATTTGACATTCTCCATCGGTGCAGTATACTTTAAATAATTGACTGTAATATCTGCAATATGAACCCGTAAACGGATCGGGGTTTCTCTGCGCCGTATCTGTAAAGCAGGCAGCTGCGGCAAGTACTGCGATAGAGCGAAAGGAGAAAGTATTCTATGAACACTCCTGCAAGGGCTTCGCTTCCCGTTATCAAGCGTCTTCCCAAATATTACCGCTATCTGTGCTCTCTGCAGGCAGACGGCATCAACAGCATTTCTTCCCGCGAGCTGGCTGCTCAGATGGGCACCACCGCTTCGCAGGTACGGCAGGACTTCAACTGCATCGGCGATGTGAATGGCCGGCAGGGCATCGGCTACTCGGTGGAAAACCTGCTCTCCATTCTGGAAGGCCTGCTGTTCGGCAACGGTGACCGCCTGCCCACCATCCTGATCGGCTGCGGCCGTCTGGGCAAGGCAGTGAGCCGCTTTATCACCACCGATACCAACGGCTACCGCCTGATCGCCGCCTTTGATGTGGCACAGAGCGAGGTGGGCAAGGAGATCAGCGGCATCCAGATCCGCCATATCGACGAGCTGGAGTCTTTCTGTGCCGAGCATCACCCCAAGGTCGCAGTGCTCTGTGTGCCCCGCGACGGTGCGGAACAGGTCAGCGGCCGTCTGGTGGATCTGGGCATCGAGGGCTTCTGGAACTTCTCCCACTATGACCTCTCTGTGCCGTATCCCGATGTGGTGGTGGAGAACGTCCATCTGGGCGACAGCCTGATGAGCCTTGGCTACCGCCTGCGCAATCAGGACTGAACGTACCTATTGTAAGTAATAAGAGAACCCTCTCAGTCAAAGCCTGAGATGCCGCTGAACCCTCTCAGTCTCGCATACGCTCGACAGCTCCCCCGAAAGGGGAGCTTTATGAGTGGGGACGGGAAAGTTTCTGCTTCTCCGGCGAAGGACAGCCTGCCCGGAAGATGCAGAAAAGCTCCCCCATCGGGGAGCTGGCAAAGCCGTCAGGCTTTGGCTGAGAGGGTTCTTTCTGTAAGGAGAGTTTTTCAAATGGCAAAACTGTATTTCCGTTACGGCGCAATGAACAGCGGCAAGAGCACCGCCCTGATGCAGGTAGCCCACAACTACGAAGAACAGGGGATGCGGGTGCTGATCCTCAAGCCACAGGTGGACACCAAGGGCGGCGGTGAGCTGGTGAGCCGTCTGGGCGTGCGCCGCAAGGCTGATCTGCTGATCCCGCCGGAGACGGACGTGTTCGAGGCCGTGCGCACGGCCAACGCTGACGGTGCGCCGCTGGCCTGCGTGCTGTGCGACGAGAGCCAGTTTTTCACTGCGCAGCAGGCAGAACAGCTGTTCATGGTCACGGTGGATTTGAACATTCCGGTGATCTGCTACGGCCTGCGGGCAGATTTTTCGCTCAAGGGCTTTCCCGGCTCTACCCGCCTGCTGGAGCTGGCCCACACCATCGAGGAGATGAAGACCATCTGCACCTGCGGCCGCAAGGCCATCTGCAACTGCCGCAGGGTGAACGGCAGATTCGTCTTTGAGGGCGAGCAGGTGGCCATCGATCTGGAAAACGATGTGCAGTACGTGAGCATGTGCCCCCCAGTGCTATTTCAAGGCAAAGCGCGCGTTCTACGCCGAAAAAGCTGCTTCGCGGGTTGAATAAACTTGTATACAAGGCTGCTGTGTTCAACGACACGGCAGCCTTTCATTTTTTTATTCCCGGCCCACAGGCGCAGTCCACACAACAGCGCAAAATATGTCGCTGTCGGTGCTTCTTCATCCCCCCCAAAGGGCGAAAAAGCACCGATTTCCATGCCCGAAGACCGGTGCCGGATGCCCGCCGCAAACAATTGATATATCAGAGTGCACACTTTTTTGCGCTATTGATATATCAGTTCAAAGACTCCCATCCGGGCTTTTTAAGCTGTTGTTCGTCCACAATGTATGCAACGTTTCCACGTTCTGAAACGGAATGTTTACAAAATTATTGCAAAATTCGACGTTCCTCCTATGATGCATCCCAGTTTTCTATGCAAAATAGCGAAGTATACATGTTGCACAGTTTTTCGAGCCAAGTTTATTCATTTCAGCGAAGGCGTCAATTCTTGCGCGAAAACAAGAGCAATATTTGTACGTTTTTTGTTTAGATATCTGCAATTTGCGTCTTTCTTTTTGGTTGTTGTTTTGTTATCATAATTGTATACAACGGGGTATGTGCAGAACCCCCGTTCGAGATGATGTTTTCTGTATTTAGGAGGAGAACAAAATGAGCAAGGCAATTTCTCGTCGTGATTTTATGAAGGTCACCGGCGCTGTGGGCGCTGCCGGCCTTCTGGCTGCCTGCGGCGGCAACTCTGCTGCATCCAGCTCTGCTGCTTCCACCGCTTCTTCCGCTCCCGCTGCTTCTGCAGACGAGAGCCTGGCACTGTCTGACGGCCCTGTTTCCATGACCATCAGCTGGTGGGGCGGCGACAGCCGTCACGAGGCTTACCAGAACGCCATCAAGGAGTTCCAGGCTGAGCACACCAACATCACCATCGAACCCACCTTCGCCGCATGGTCCGGCTGGGAAGAGAAGATGGCAGCTGCCTTCATCGCTGGCAACGCACAGGATGTGTGCCAGGTGAACTGGAACTGGCTGTACAACTACTCTGCTGATGGCAGCAAGTTCGTGGATCTGAACACCGTTTCCAAGTTTCTGGATCTGACCCAGTGGGATGACGCTGCCATGGACGCCTGCTACGTTGCAAACTCTCAGCAGTGCGTGCCTGTCTCCATGACCGGCCGTATCTTCTTCTGGAACATGACCACCTTCAACAAGGCTGGCATCACCGAAGTTCCCAAGTCTCTGGATGATCTGATGGCTGCCGGCAAGGCATTCAAGGAGAAGCTGGGTGACGATTACTACCCCATGCATCTGGGCGCATACGACCGTATGATCCTGATGGTCTTCTACCTCGAGTCCAAGTACGGCAAGGACTGGGCTGATCCCGTCACCTCTACCCTGAACTACACCGAGGACGAGATCGCTGAGGGCATCGACTTCATCAAGAGCCTGGTGGATGGCCACGTCATGATGAACCTGAAGACCTACTACTCTGCAAACTCCGATACCGCCACCCACCAGTCCAACGAGTGGATCACCGGTAAGATCGCAGGCATCTTCGAGTGGGATTCCGCTGCTTCCAAGTACTCCTCCGCTCTGGATGACGCCAACAAGGACGGCTTCACCGTTGGCGAAGAGATCAAGTTCGGCGACAACAACGGCGGCTTCTCCAAGGTCTCCATGGGTCTGGCCATCACCAAGACCAGCAAGTGCGTTGCTGAGGCTGCTACCCTGATCAACTTCCTGCTGAACGAGGAGAAGGGCGCTTCCATCATGGGTTCCGAGTGCGGCATCCCGCTTCCAAGGCTGGTCTGGCTGCTGCTCAGGCTGCCGGCGCTGTCAAGGATCTGGTTGCTGAGGCAAACGCCAAGGTCATGGCCTTCACCACCAACAAGCTGGATCCCCTGTTCGAGAACAACGACCTGAAGGCTTCCGGCACCGGCATCTATCAGGAAGTGTTCGATACCGTTGACTACGACGGCGTTTCCGGTGCAGACGTTGTTGACACCCTGCTGGACGGCATGGAGTCTGTTGGCTACACCATCGGCTAAGTTACATTTTTGAGTGCCGCCGTGTGCGGTCACGCACAGAAAAGGGCACCCTTTGACTGAACCTGAGGGGCACCTGCCGCCCGACCGGCAGATGCCCCTTTTTTGTCAGGGATATATTACAAAATCTTGACAAAGCTGTATCCAGTCTGTTACCCCTTCGTCCGTCTCATGCTCCGAAATTCCTTAAAAAGGAGGATTTCCCAGATGAAAGAAAGCAATGCTCCCGTCGTCGGGCGCACCCCGTTCCAGAAGTGGCTGGACAAATATCAGGGTCTGTTTTATCTGATCCCCTGGATCATCGGCTTCGTCGTCTTTAAGGCAGTTCCCTTCGGTCAGTCGCTGTACTACAGCTTCACCGATATGAACTTCTTCGAGAGCGGCACCCAGTTCGTTGGTCTGGCCAACTATATCACGGCCTTTACCACCACCAAGATCACCAAGGCACTGATCATCACCTTCAAGTACGCCTTCATCACCGTGCCGCTGAAGCTGGTCTTTGCGCTGTTCATCGCATACATCCTGAACTTCAAGATCGCATGCGTCAACCTGTTCCGTACTGTGTACTACATCCCCTCCATTCTGGGCGGCTCTGTTGCAATCGCCGTTCTGTGGAAGGCTGTGTTCAGCGTGGACGGCCTGCTCAACACCGTGCTGCGCGCTGTCACCTTTGGTCTGGTGCAGGGCCCCCGAGTGGCTGTCTGACCCCAGCTACGCGCTGTGGATCATCTGCTTCCTGCGTATCTGGCAGTTCGGCTCCGCCATGGTGCTGTTCCTGGCCGCTCTGAAGGGCGTGCCTGCAGACCTGTACGAAGCCGCTACCATTGATGGTGCCGGCAAGTGGCGTCAGTTCTTCTCCATCACCGTTCCGATGATCACCCCCCATCATCTTCTACAATCTGGTCACTCAGATCTGCCAGGCTTTCCAGGAGTTCAATGGCCCCTACATCATCACCAACGGCGGCCCCCGTGGTTCCACCACGCTGATCTCTCTGCTGGTCTACAACTACGCATTCAAGTCCTATGACATGGGTATGGCATCCGCTCTGGCATGGATCATGTTCATCATCGTCTGCATCCTGACGATCATTGCATTCACTAGCCAGAAGAAGTGGGTCTACTACTCTGACGAAAGGTAAGGTGACCAGTATGGGAATGAAAGCATCGAACAAAATCGCGACCTTCTTCAAGTATTTCGTCCTGATCCTGGTCGGCATCATCATGATCTATCCCCTGCTGTGGATGATCAGTGCTACCTTTAAGGACAACAGCGAGATCTTTGCAGGCATCAGCCTGTGGATCAAGCACCCCACTCTGGATGGCTACCGCGGCGCACTGAACAACTTCGGCGGTTCCATCAACATCCTGCAGGCCATGCTGAACACCTACAGCTACGTCATCCCCAAGGTGATCTGCACGGTGGTCTCCGCCTGTGTGGCTGCCTACGGCTTTGGCCGCTTCGATTTCCCCGGCCGTAAGCTGATGTTCAACATCATGCTGGCCACCCTGTTCCTGCCGCAGGTCGTTCTGAATGTGCCGCAGTACCTGCTGTACAACAAGTTCGGCTGGCTGGACAGCCCCTTCTATCTGGCTATCTGGGTGCACTGCGCATTTGCGACCGAGACCTACTTCGTCTACCAGCTGGTGCAGTTCATGCGCAATGTCCCCCGTGATCTGGACGAAGCCGCTGCCATCGACGGCTGCTCCTCCTTCCAGACCCTGTACAAGGTCATCGTGCCCATGCTTGGCCCCGCTCTGGTGTCCTGCGCACTGTTCCAGTTCATGTGGAGCTGCAACGACTTCATGGGTCCGCTGCTTTACGTCAGCACTCCCGGTAAGTACCCGATGTCCCTGTTCGTCAAGCTGTCCATGGACGGTGATACCGGTTTCGCATGGAACAAGATCCTTGCTCTGTCCCTCATCTCCATCCTGCCGCAGCTGATCGTCTTCTTCTGTGCACAGGACCAGTTCGTTGAAGGTATCTCTGCCGGTGCCGTCAAGGGCTAAGCCCTTTCCCCGCACAGCATAAGATCATCTGATACAAACAAACACCCCCTGTGCCGTTCCCGTAGATGGCGCAGGGGGTGTTTCTTATTTCTTATGTCCTTTGCGGTACTGCAGTGGGCCGGTACCCATCACCTCGCGGAACACCCGGCGGAAATGGGCGGCGCTGGCAAAGCCGGTCTGCTCGGCCACCGCACTGATGGAAAGCTCGGTCGTTTCCAGCAGCTTCTGGGCCGCTTCGATGCGGCGGTTGTTGATGTAATCCACGATGGACTGGCCCGTTACCCGCCGGAACAAACGGCTCAGGTAGTAGGGCGAAAGATAAAACTGCGCCGCAACCTCGGTGAGGGAAAACTTCTGCCGGTAATTGGCCGCAAGGTAGGCGCAGATCTGCTCCACCGTTTCGTTGTGGGGACGCGCCACAGCGCTGCTCTCGGCAATGCACTCCTGCTCCACATAGTGCAGGATCAGCAGCAGGTACAGCGGGCCGGGGTAATCCTGCTCGGTGCTGGCGCTGGCCATCATTTCCAGCAGGGTACGGATGCGGCTCTGCCACTGCACCGGTGCATACAGCACTGTGTGCTCCCCGGGCGCAAACAGGCGGCCGAAATCCCGCCCGGCTGTGTTTTTCAAATCATGCAGCATCCCCAGCGGAAAGTGGCACCCCACGATCTGCGGCACGGCGCTGCCGGTCTGTGCAAAGCGGCAGCCGCCGGGGCCAAGCAGCACGGCGCTGCCGGGGTTTACCAGCACATTCCCGCCCTCGTATTCCAGCGTGACGCTGCCCTCCGACACCAGCAGCAGATAGCAGGTGTCCTCATCCGGCGGCAGCTCGTAGCGGTTCGCATTCAGCCGCAGGGTGGCAGCGGCCACCTTGCCGGTGATCTTTTCACGTTCTGATCTCATAGGCAACTCCTTCAGTCGCGGCTGATGCCGCGCCAGCTCCCTCAAAGAGGGAGCCTCTGGCGAAGAGGAAAAGCTTTCCGGTATGCCAAAGCCTCCATCACGGATGGAAGTGGCAAACCCGCGAGGGTTCGACGGAAGGGGTTTCCTTCATTCTAATCTTTATCATATCATGTCCGCTTCCTGCGGGCAAGACAAAACCATCAGGAGGTTCTCCCATGAATCTGTCGCTTATCCGTTCCATGACGCGCAGCGCTGTTTTTCGAGCTGGAAAACGGCCTGTGCTATCGTCCGGCCCACCCGTTCACCGTTACCCTGAACGGAGAAACCGTCTACGAAGCCTGCCAGACCAACGTGTTCTCCCTGTTCTCCCTGCTGCCCGGTACGGAGTACACGGTGGGTGTGCAGGCCGAGGGCGAAAGCCTGACCTGCACCTTTACCACCGAGGCCGAGACCTTCTTTGTGGATGCTTCCCGCTACGGTCTGGTGGCCGACGGCACCACGGACAACACCCTCAAGTTGCAGGCGGCTCTTTCCACCTGCCCCAATGGCGGCACAGTGTACGTGCCCGCAGGCCGTTACCGCACCTGCAGCCTGTTCCTGAAAAGCAACACCACCCTCTATCTTGAAAAGGGCGCTGTGCTGCTGGGCGACAATGACCGCACCCACTACCCCATCCTGCCCGGCGTGATCCCCAGCGAGAACGAGGTGGATGAATACTACCTGACCGGCTGGGAGGGCAATCCCCTGAGCAGCTTTGCGGGTCTGTTGAACATCACGCAGGTGCACGATGTCGTTGTGACCGGCGAGGGCACGCTGGACTGCGATGCCGAGAACGGCGACTGGTGGGTAACGCCCAAGATCAAGCGCATCGCATGGCGGCCCCGCGCTGTGGCTGCTGTGGACAGCGAGAACATCTGCCTGCACGGCATCACGGTGCAGAACAGCTATTCGTGGACGATCCACCCCATCTTTGTCAAGCACCTTGACCTGCTGAACTTCAACATCAACAATCCTTACAATGCCCCCTAACACCGACGGCATCGACCCCAGAAAGCTGCGAGTATATCCGCATCATCGGCGTGAACATCCATGTGGGCGACGACTGCATTGCCATGAAGGCCAGCAAGGTCTTCCTTGGCATGAAGCTGAAAAAGAGCTGTGAGCACACCGTTATCCGCAACTGCCTGTTGGACAAAGGCCATGGCGGCATCGTCATTGGCAGCGAGATGAGCGGCGGTGTGAAGGATATGGTGGTCACCCAGTGCCTGATGGACCACACCGACCGCGGCCTGCGCGTCAAGACCCGCCGTGGCCGCGGCAACACCGCCGTCATCGACGGGCTGGTGTTCCGCAACGTGGAGATGCGGGGTGTCAAGGCACCCTTCGTCATCAACATGTTCTACTTCTGTGACCCGGACGGCCACGGCCCCTATGTTCAGTGCCGCGATGCCATGCCCGTGGACGAGTACACCCCGAAGCTGGGCAGCCTGACCATGGAGGACATCGTCGCCACCGACGCTCAGTTCGCGGGATGCTACTTCGACGGCCTGCCGGAGCAGCCCATTGAGCGCGTTTCCATGAAGAACGTCACGATTACCTTTGACCCCAATGCCGAGGCCGGTCAGGCCGCTATGGCGGATAACCGCCCTCTGGTGAAGAAGCTGGCCATCTACGCCGAGAACGTCAAGGAGATCGACCTGCACAACGTGAAGATCGAGGGCTACGAGGGCGAACGCCTGCACTTTGCAAATGTCGGCCATTTTGAGGAGGACTGATACCATGACCCATGAAGAAATTCTTGCCATGCTGGGCGATTACGTGGACTACCTGATCGCCAATTCCAGCGCCGAAGCACCCATGTGGAACATCGAGAAGGTGCGCAGCGGCAAGCCCAACAAGTGGAACTACATCGACGGCTGCATGATCACGGCCTGCCTGAGCCTGTACAAGACCACCGGCGACGAGAAGTATCTGAACTTCTCCAAGAGCTTCATTGATTCCTTTGTGCAGGAGGATGGCTCCATCAAGACCTACGACCCCAAGGAGTACAATCTGGATAACGTGAATCAGGGCAAGAACCTGTTCACCCTGTACGATATCTTTGGGGATGAAAAGTACCGCAAGGCCATCGAGACCATCCGCAGCCAGCTGGCCACCCAGCCCCGCACCAAAGAGGGTAATTTCTGGCACAAGGACATCTACCCGTGGCAGGTGTGGCTGGACGGCACCTACATGGCCCAGCCCTTCTACATGGAGTACGAGACCCGCTTTAACAAGATGCAGGGCTGCATCGACAGCTACAAACAGTTCATGAATATCAAAAAGCACATGCGGGACGAAAAGACCGGCCTGTACTACCACGGCTACGATGAGAGCCGCCAGATGTACTGGGCCGACCCCGTCACCGGCTGCAGCCCCAACTTCTGGCTGCGTGCCATGGGCTGGTTCATGGTAGCCATGGTGGACGTGCTGGAGCGGATGGACGAGCAGCTGTACAACGAGTACCGCGGCATCATGGCAATGCTCAAGCAGACCATTGAGGATGTGCACAAATTCCAGGACGAGGAGACCGGCATGTTCTGGCAGGTGATGGACCACCCCGGTGTGGAGGGCAACTACCTCGAGACCAGCGGCACCGCTCTGTTTGCCTACGCGGTGCTCAAAGGCGTGCGTCTGGGCTACCTGCCCAAACGCATGGCCGCATGGGCCGAAAAGGCCTTCTACGGCACCTGCGACAAGTACCTCTCCAAGAACCCGGATGGCAGTCTGCAGCTGGACGGCATCTGCCTGGTGGCGGGTCTTGGCGGCAAGGATCACCGCGACGGCTCTCTGGCCTACTACTTCAGTGAGCCGGTGGTCTGCAACGATGCCAAGGGTGTCGGCCCGCTGGTGCTGGCTTACACCGAAATGATCGCACGCAAGTAAACTTCATATCGTGGGCGGGCAGCTTTCTTGCCGGACACGAGTCGGGCCATTCCATCGCCCGCAGGGCTGTTGCAAAACAGCGTCTCTTTAAAATGTTGAAAACAGCCGCATTCACCGTACAAAACGGGCAGAACGCTGAAAACCCAAAGGCAGATCTCAAAAAAAATGAGATAGGCAGCCCCTTTCGGGGAAGCCTATCTCATTTTTTCGTTGGGGCTGTTTTGCAACAGCCCCTTCTCTATGGAAAGAGGTTCAACATGAATTCTCGAAGATGTCTTATCAGAACTTGAACAGGTTCACGATGCGCTGCCACAGGCGGGTAAAGATATTGCCTTCCTTCACCGTCTCAGTCTCGGTTACAGTGGTGTCGGCAGCGGCCACGGTTTCAGCGGTCTTATAGACGAACTTCACGCTGCTCTCGGCATCGTCCGGTGCACCGGCAAAGCTGGTGTAGTCGTTCAGGCGGTCGGTCATCTCGTCCAGCACGGTCTTCAGGCCATGGAGCTGATCCTGATCCAGCGCGCCGGTCAGCTTGGAGATGCCTTCCTCGTTGAACTGGTTCAGGCCGTCGTTCAACTGGCCTGCGCCGTCATTCAACTGACCTGCACCGGTGTTCAGGGTATTCACGCCGTCATACAGGGTCTTGGTGCCTGCAGCCAGCTGTGCGCTGCCATCCTTTGCGGAGTGGGCACCGTCCGCAGCGGTCTGCACGCCTGCGGTGTACTGGTTCACGCTGGAAACAAAGAACTGGATCTGAGAAAGGCTGGTCTTCAGGGCGCGGACATCGGCCATATCCTGACTGTTCTCCACCTGATACTTCAGCTCGGCCTTGGCGGTGTTCTTTGCATCGGCATTGGTCACCATCTCCAGAGCGCCGGTCAGCATGGAAGCGTCAAAGTTCTGCATCAGCTTCAGGGCTGCTTCCAGATCGTGGTTCGTCTTGGTCGCGGACAGATACAGGGCCAGATCCAGCTGGCTATCCTTGAAGCTGGGAGCCTGCTCCCAGATGGTGCGCACCATCTTTTTCGCGGCCGGCAGCAAGGGTCTTATCGTTCATGGTGAGGATGTTGTCGATCACAGCCTCGTAGTTCGACCATGTCATGTCCTCGTCGATCAGGCCGCCTTCCTTCAGGGTCTTGTTGGCAGAAGCCAGCACACCGTCAGCCACCTGCTGCGCACCGGCGTTCAGTGCTGCATTGTTGGCGCTCAGGGTGTCCAGACCGTTGGTCAGCTGGCCAAGGCCGTCGTCCAGAGCGGCAGCGCCGTTGTTCAGGGTGTTGGCACCGTCCAGCAGGGCCAGAACACCGCCTGCCAGCTGAGAGGTGCCGTCCACCAGCTGGGAAGCGCCGTCCATGAGCTGGCTCATGGCATCGTTCAGCTGGTTGATGCCATCGGTCAGGTCGTTGATGCTGCTCAGGTCAAACACATTGTCCGTGCCAAGAGCAGCGGTGCTGGTAGCGCAGGCCACCATGACCTGCGGACAGGTAAAGTCTTCCACATCGGCTTCCACCGTCACGGTGTCCTGCAGATAGTCTTCGATGCTGTCCACCTCATCGGGCAGCAGGCCGGACAGGGAATCCTTCACGCCCGGCAGGGTGACAAAGGCGGCAACGCTGCTTTTGGCGGCGCTTTCGATCATACCGTGTTCTGCGGTCACGTTGGAAGCATCCCCGCCCAGAATGACGCCCACAGCGGTGATCAGCGGAGTGACGATGGTGCGGTCCTTGCCGTTCACGTTCACGGTGCCGGTCTCGTTGTTCTTCAGGTTGACGGTCACAGTCAGGTGGCCGCTCTTGCCAATGATGTCCTCAAGGGCGGCTTCCTGACCGTCCAGAGCGTAGGTCACCTTCACATCGATGGGCAGGGCCTTGTCGGTATTGCCCTTGTAGTAAACATCGGTGTCGTTGGTGTTCCACACCAGCTCTTCCCCGTTCTGGGTGAACTCGGCATCGCTCTCAGTGTTCTGGATGTCGGTCAGGGTAGTCTTGTCGGTGACGTTTGCAAGGCCGGAGGCGCTGTACAGGTGCTCGCTGACGGTGGTGCTCTTGATGGAGCCGTCGCCGTTCATCACAGCATAGACGGTCTCGGATTTGGAAAAGCTGCTCTTACCAGCTGCAAATGCGGGCATTGCACAGCCTGCGGCGAGGGTGAGAGCCAGCGCCGCACTGGCGAAACGAAGCGATTTTTTCATAACGTAATTACTGCCTTTTCAGACTTCTTGGCGTTGGCGGATTCGGGTACCATCCACTTGAGGGTGGTGTGGCGGATGATCCAGTCGCACAGCATCAGGGCTGCGGGCAGCATCACCAGAATGACCACCATGCTGATCAGTGCGCCGCGAGAGATCAGCAGGCAGATGCTCTTCAGCAACTCCATCTTACTGATGGCAGCCACACCGACGGTGGCGGCAAAGAAGGTCAGGCCGCTGGTCAGGATGGACTGGCTGCAGTGCTCCAGCGACTGCTGGGCGGCTTCCTTCGGGGTGCGGCCAAAGGCGCGCTCCTCGTGGTAACGGGTGGTCATCAGGATGGAGTAGTCCACGGTAGCACCCAGCTGGATGGTGCCAATGACGATGCTTGCAATGAAGGGCAGCTGCGTACCGGTGAAGTACGGGATGCCCATGTTGATGGCGATGGCGGCTTCAATGCTGGCCACCAGCAGCGCCGGGATGGAAATGCTCTTGAAGGAAACGGCGATGATGACCAGAACGGCCATGATGGACCAGACGTTGACATTCTTGAAGTCCACATCTGCCACTTCGATCAGGTCTTTCGTCATGGCGCCCTCGCCGGTGATGACGCCCTCGGGGTCAACGGTCTTGATGAGGGAAATCATCTCGTCCAGCTGGTTGTTGATGGCGTCCGTGCCGGTCTTATAGGAGCTGTTGGCCAAAATCAGCTTGTAGCCGCCGGACTGCAGGATCTCCATGATGCTGTCGGGAAGCAGCTCGGTCTGGAAGCCCGGGCCGGTGATGGAATCCAGACTTACCACCTGCGTAATGCCATCCACGTCCTTGAGTTCATCGCACAGGTCGCTCACCTCGGTGGCGGTCAGATCGTCATGCACCAGAATGAAGTGGCTGGTGGTCATGCCGAAGTCCTCGCCCAACTTGTTGGTGCCCACGATGCCGGTCAGGTCCTGCGGCAGGGAGTCGAACAGGGTGTAGTACACCTCGGTCTTGTTCTGCGCGATGGCAAAGGGGATGAGGATGAGGATAAAGATAACCACGATGGGCACCGAGTGGTTGGAAACAAAGTAGCTGAGCTTTTTCAGCTTGGGGATCACGGTGCGGTGCTTGTACTTTTCCACCCATTTATCAAAGGTAAGGATCAGGGAGGGCAGGATGACCACGGTGCAGATGACGCCGAGGGCAACGCCCTTTGCCATGACAAGGCCGATATCGCGGCCCAGCGTCAGACGCATGGCACACAGTGCCAGGAAGCCTGCAATGGTGGTCAGGCTGGAAGCAGAGATGGAAGTCATGGTCTTGCAGATGGCGCTGGTCATGGCCTCCTCGTTGGAAGAGCGCAGCTCCTTTTCTTCCTGATAGCGGTGCAGCAGGAAGATGGAGAAGTCCATCGTGACACCCAGCTGCAGCACGGTGGCCAGTGCTTCGGTGATGTAGCTGATCTGGCCCAGAAAGATGTTGGTGCCGAAGTTGTACGCAATGGGGAACAAAAGACCCAGCATGAACAGCAGCGGGGTGATGGTGCTTTCCAGCGAAAGGAACAGCACCAGAAGGCTGGCACCCACGGCGATCAGGATGTACATGGGCATTTCCTGATTGACCAGTGCCTTGGTGTCCTGCAGGATAACGCTCATACCGCCGAAGAAGCAGTCCTTGCGCAGCAGCTTTTCGATCTGAGCGACGGCTTCCATGGTCTCGTCGCTGGCGCTGGGGGCGTCAAAGCGGACGATCAGCATGGTGGAATCGTTTTTGCCGAACATGAACTGCTGTACATCGGCGGGCAGCATCTCGGTGGGGATGCTGGGGTCGATCACATCGCTGAGCCAGAAGGTCTGGGTCACGCCGGGAACAGCCTCGATGTCCTTCTTCATGGCGATCAGTTCGTTTGTGGGTAAGCCTTCTACCGTGATCATACCGGTGGAGGCCAAATGGAAATCGTCCTCAAGGGCTACCTCGCCGATCATGGAGTCCAGATCCTGCGGCAGGTAGGTGAGGATGTCATAGTTGATGCGGGTAGCAATTGCGCCGATTGCGGAAGGGATCAACAGCAGGAATGCTACTGTCAGGATCAGCTTGCGCAGCCGCACAATGCCCTGTGCGATCTTTTTCATGAGAACCCTCCATAGAAAATGGTTAAAAATCTTAGTAAAATGACTGGTGGTCATTTCCAAGCAAACACTATTATAACCATGACAAACCGGGTGTCAAGTACAAAAATGACCAGAAGTCAGTTTTCTTATCAACTGCCTGAAATTGTATAGCTTTTTTGACTTGCACTATCGGGAAAGGACTGCTAAAATGATTGAGACAACACAAATGCGCGAATGAAACCGAGCGGAAAAGAGGAATCGTCAGGGAATATGGGTACCGTGGAGGGCAAAAAGCAGGAGAAGCGCCGGGCACTGCTGGAGGCAGCCTATGATCTGTTTCTGGAGCGAGGTGCCGCAAAAACCAGCGTAGAGGATATCACCAGCCGGGCCAAGGTGGCCAAGGGCACCTTTTATCTGTATTTTCAGGATAAAGGTGCGGTGATGCAGGCGCTGCTGGGCCGGGTGAGCTACCAGCTGCTGAGCAACGCGTGCGAAGCGGTGGAAAAGCAGACAGAGCTCGAAAACTTCCCGGACAAGATGGTGGCGGTGATCGACCACATCATCGAAGCACTACGGAAGGATACGCTGGTGCTCAAGTTTCTGGAGCACAACTTCATATGGCCGGGGCTGGACCAGATCGAAGCCAGCCGCGAAGCCGAGCCGCTGATGCGCAAGCTGCTGAATGTGGTGCTGACCAGCCCGGAAATGGCCGGCCGCACCGAGCGGGAGATCTACCAGCGCATCACGGCACTGGGCAGCATGTGCATGTCGGTGTGCTATTCCAGCGTGCTGGAGGGCAAGCCCGATGATATTGAAGCCATGAAGCCGGTGCTGTACGATATCGTCCGCAGGTCGCTGAAGGTGGAAAAATAAAAAATCACAGAAAGTATTGCTTTTTTGCACAGGCTGTGGTAAACTATTCAAGTCGATATGACTTATGGACGGTTAGCTCAGCTGGTAGAGCATCTGCTTGACGTGCAGGAGGTCACAGGTTCGAGTCCTGTACCGTCCACCATACAGTTCGTACTCGAACCCGATTCTCTATGAGAAAGGGTTCGGGTACGATTTTTTTGTTTACAGGAGGTTCTGCGAAAGGACTACTCGGAACAGTAAACGAGCAAAGGCAGGGTATCACCATGACGGTGGTATCCTGCCTTTTGCTTTGCATCCCCCTATACTGTGCGTTTCGGGTCAATCGCTGCGTATGTCCGTCCGTACGTACGCGGGAAAAAGGGAGAGTTCTGACATATAGCAGTGGTCTTTTGTCAAGCTGTATGGTATACTCAAACCAGTGAGCATGCTAAACGAATCGTAATGAAAGGGCGTGTTATAATGGGATATGGTTGGGCAACAGTTTTCACTTTGGCTGCATGGTTTGCAGGATTGGTTCTTGATGCAAATGTGACTTTTTTGGGTGACCTTGGGCTGAGAGCTGTGCTTCCCATTATCGTAATGGGGTGTTGCATTATGAAGCATACGAAAGATTGTAACTCAAAATAAGCAAAGACATATTAACCACACTATCATAGTAGAAAGAAGGAAAATTATGAACGCAACAGATGTTTTACATGATAATAAAGACAATATCTGCCTGACATCCTATTGTATGGATTGTATCCACCATGAGTATTTTCGCTATCAGGAAGATCATTTCACACATGAGCATTGTCAAATATGGGGAAAAGATGGATGCCATTCAATGTGCAACGATAAAGAAACTCAAACGGAATATAGATGGACGGATGAAAATCGGTGGGACTAAAATTTTCACCAGCAGGGATTTTGGGGCAGGCACGTCCCAACAAGAAGCTGTCCCGGATGGGCAGCAAAATTTCCAAGAATTGAAAATTTGTGGCACGGACGATTCTTACCCTATTGTCACCGTTGCAGCTGTAGTCATTTTGTGATACAATATTCCTGACAGGAGGTGTCCCGTATGATGCAGACATTCGTTCGCCCTTCCCGGGATCTGCGCAACCATTACGCCGAAATTTCGGAGATGCTCAAAGACCATGACCATGTGATCATCACGAATCATGGCCGTGGGGAATCAGTTCTCATCAACATTGAGGACTACGCCAAGTACGAGGAGTTCTTGCACCAGCGGTATGTTGCCGAGGCACTTGCCAAGGCAAAGCAGCAGGCGGCTGACCCCGACACGCAATGGGCAGACCACGAAAGCGTATGGGAGACGCTGGGCAAGCAGTATGACGTATAAAATCAAATATCTGCCCCTTGCTGTACAGGACCTGAACGATATCGCCCGATATCTGTCTGGCTTTTACCCTAAAACAGCTAGCCGCGTACTGAAAGAGCTGCGGGAGAAGATCACAAAATTGGGCGATACCCCGAAAATGTGCGAGATCTACCGCCTCGACCCTGCTTACCGTAGGATGGTCGTTGACCAGTATCTTGTATTTTACCGCGTCAACGATGAAATAAAGACTGTGGAGGTCCACCGTGTGCTGCGAGGTGCGTGGAATCTGCCGCAGTATCTGGAATAAATCCAGGTTCGCCTGCCCTTGGCAGTGCTCTGCCGCAAAAGTCCTCAGACGGTTGTCTGGGGCTTTTTTGTTGCGCCATCCACTAACCCACGTCAGAGCAGGACGAGAACCGCACCTGTTTTCCCCACAAGGTTTTCCATTGCATTTCATAGAAAAGTGTGTTTCAATAAAAAGAGCCATACGGCGATCAGACGCAGTGAGAAGGTGGGTGCAGGATGTTCAAAATTGCGATCGTAGAGGATCAGGAAGAAACACGGGAAAGCCTGAACCGGTTCGTCCGGCAATATGCGCAGGAGCAGGGCCTGCAGGTGGAGATCAGTCTCATCACAGACGGTGCCGAGATCGCAGAGCACTATACGCCGGGGATCGACATTATTTTTATGGACGTGGAGATGCCACGGCTGGACGGTTTTGGAGCGGCCGAAGCCATCCGGGCCGCGGATGCGGATGTGGTGCTGGTCTTTGTGACCAACATGGCACAGTATGCCATCCGGGGCTACGAGGTAGATGCACTGGATTATGTGCTGAAGCCGGTGAACTATTATCAGTTCTGCACCAAGCTTTCCCGCGCCATCCAGCGGGTGCAGCGGCGCAGAGGCGGGCAGGTGGTGCTGCAGCTGGCGGGCGGCGGCATCCAGCTGCTGGATACCGCTGATATCTATTATCTGGAGACCCACAGCCGGATGCTGTACTACCACACCTCCAAAGGCGAGTTCGCGGCACGCGCCAGCCTGCAAAGTGCCGAAAAGCAGCTTGCCGAGTATCATTTTGTCCGCTGCAACCAATGCTATCTGGTCAATCTGGCCTACGTCAAGGGCATTGAAAACGACTTTGCCCTTGTGAAAAACGACCGGCTGGAGATCAGCCGACGGCAGCGTACGGCCTTTCTTACCGCAGTAGCGTCCTACATGGGAGGTGTGCTGTGACCACATCGCTGCTGAACAGCCTGCTCCGGGCGCTGCTGCGCTGGGGCGCGGCGCTGGTCTTTTGTCTGCCTTTGCGGCATCGCTCCCATTTCTGGGCGCGCGCCTGCGGGATGCTGTTCCCGCTGCTTTTGCTGGCGCAGCTGCTGGACCCTCTGGCACAGTCCACAACACTGTGGCAGCAGCAGCTCCTGCTGCTGGTGCTTTACATCTCCTTTTTTGCGCTGCTGGGCGGGATGATCTATCTGTGTACGGATATCAATAAAAAAGGTGCCCTGTACTGCGCAGTATGGAGCCTGCTCATCGCGCAGTGCGCCTACGAGAGCTGGTGCTTTCTGGAGCTGCAGTTTACCCGGTATGGACACCCGCTGAACATGGCTTCCCCTTGGGCGGTTCTGGTACAGCTGCTGTCCGGGGCGGTATTCTTTGCGGCGGTGTACATCCTGCTGGCACGGCAGCTTCCTTATAAAGGAGAATACAACATCGGGCCCCGGCAGCTGTTCAGCGCGTTCTTCATTGGCATCCTGTTCATGGTGCAGGCCGCCGTGCTGGACAATGCCCGCACCGAACATACTCCGCTGAGCCTTACCGTTACCATTCTGATCGGGCAGTTCTATTTTATCACCCTGCTGTATTTTCAGAGTGAGCTGTTCAAGAAGTCTGCTATGGAAAAAGAGATGAATGAACTGAACCTGCTGTACGAGCGTCAGCGCCAGCAGTATCAGGTGGCCCGGCAGAATGTGCAGATCATCAACAAACGCTGCCATGAGCTGAAGGTGCAGATTGCCAATCTCCGCAAACTATCGCCCGAAGCGGTACCACAGGAGCGCATTGATGAGGCCGAGCGCGCGGCCCGCCTGTATGACGCGAACCGCAACACCGGCAACGAGGTGCTGGATGTGGTGCTGACCGAGAAGAGCCTGCTGTGCGAGTCCCGGGGCATTCAGCTGAATGCTGTGGCAAACGGCAGCTGTCTGGGCCTTTTTTTGAAGCGGGAGATCTGTATGCATTGTTTGCCAATGCGCTGGATCACGCCGTGGAAAGCGCCGTACAGGCCTCCCGGCCGGAGTGCCGGGTCATCGATCTGCTGGTCTGTGTGCGGCAGAGCTTTGTGGTGGTGAACATCATCAGCCCGCTACGCCCGCCGGAACAGCAGGCAAACCGCTCTGCACAATACGAGCTGAAGGTGATCCGGCGCATCGTGCAGAAGTACAAAGGCACTTTGACTCTGAAAGAGCAGGGCGAGCTTTTTTGCGGAAAAGATCATCTTTCCGCTGCAAAAATAAGTTAAGAAAACGGCAGCCGCCGCAGAAGTTCCGGGAAACGGAAGGACTGCGGCCGGGTTTTTCCTTTTTTTGCGGTTTGTTGGATACATCTGCTTGTGGAAAAAACCTACAAATATATTAGTTCACATTTGGCAGTCCAAAACCGAATGCGCACGCAAAACGACCGATTTTTCGCACGCATCTTGCGAAATACGGTCACTCTGATGAAAATAATGACAAAGAACAGAAAGCAACAAAAAATCAACTGTACCACAGCAAAAACAGGAGGAATCGGATGCGTAGTATTGCAAAGCTCATGAAGGACTGGCAGTTCACCGGCCCGAACGGCGTTACCACCGCCGTAGAGCTGCCCCATACATGGAACGCTAAGGACGGTCAGGACGGCGGCAACGATTACTGGCGGGGCTGCTGCACCTACTGCACCCGCTTTGCAGCACCGGTGTACGACCCGGCACAGCAGCAGGTGTGGCTGCAGTTCGAGGGTGTCAACGCCA
>ENA-OPYU01000303-OPYU01000303.1-human-gut-metagenome-genome-assembly--contig:-NODE-303-length-19819-cov-3.479078_pt1 | contig 19819 bp, 26 predicted proteins | sample MGYA00242637_ERZ504482 | MGnify/ENA primary metagenome ERZ504482 (study PRJEB26092, sample SAMD00036237) | human gut metagenome | host: Homo sapiens | study: EMG produced TPA metagenomics assembly of... | reverse complement strand
ACAATGCCCTCTTGACATCCTCAATTGTGAAGATGATGAACACCCGGCCCTGCTCGTCCAGCCAGCCATTTTTAGCAGACAGGCTCATGCGGTCGAGCAGGATACCGTACAGTGTTTTGGCATCGGTTGACAGGTTTTGGAAGCGTGACTCTAAAAAGAGTGCTTTCGGGATGCGGTAGAATGAGAAAAAGCTCTCCGGCTTGTCCGTAGAAGTAATCAAGGGTCATGCGACAGTACTGTGAAACGGTGGCGGTACGATGTTGACATTGTAGGAAGCCTCCTCGCAATAGATTTGTGGAAAACAAAAAGCGCAATTCCAATTTTTGAAAATCAAATTGCGCTTTCAGCTTGATAAATAAGAAGATTTCAACCTGTTTGGTACCGAAAGAGGGATAAAACATCTTGACAACACCTAGAGACAGGTTGTAAACTATATATCGTCAATAAAACTCGTTTAAGCAACAGAGTTGCTTCTGGGTGAGAATGCGTCTTTCTCGAAATAAAGCGTTATAACGACGAATATCGTTCATCCTCGCACCTTTGCGTGGGGGTGCGTGAGTGCGTGGTTCGGGAGAGCGCTTGCATGGCATGCAAGAGGTCACCGGTTCGATCCCGGTATTCTCCACCAGAAGGAAAAGCACCGCACGGAAACGTGTGGTGTTTTTTGTTGTTACCGACCAAAGGAGAAACTATGAGCTACGCGATCGTATTCAGCAGTAAAACAGGCAACACAAAATTATTGGCAGACACGCTGCACGCCTGTCTGCCACAGGAAAACTGCTGCTATTTTGGCACCCCGGACCCTGCTGCCATGGAAGCAGACGACCTCTATGTGGGCTTCTGGACAGACAAGGGAAACGCTGACGAAAGCACTTTGGACTTTTTGAAGCAGCTGCACGGCAAAATATCTTCCTTTTGGCACCGCCGGCTTTGGCGGCAGTGAGGAGTATTTCAACAAGATCCTGAAAAAGGTGGAGCGTTCACTGGACAGGAGCAACACGGTCTTCGGCCGTTATATGTGTCAGGGCAAGATGCCGCTTTCGGTACGCCAGCGGTATGAGGGCATGAAAAAGCAGCCGATCCATCTGCCCAATCTGGATGCACTGATCGAGAATTTTTGACAACGCCCTTTCTCACCCGGATGCAGAAGATCTGGAACGGTTAAAGCAGGCGGTAAAATGATCAAAAGGCAGCGGTTTCCTCAAACAGAGGAAGCCGTTGCCATTTTTTTGCTTAGCGGATGGTCCTACGCTCCTGCCTGCGGCTCCGCGGTTCTTATCCCACGCTTCTTTTATAAAAAGAACAGGTACTGCTGCACGATGCCTGCTTCCAGCCCGAACTGCGGGAACGGGTCCTGCCCGGCAAATTCGTCCCGGATGAGCCGTTCGATCCAGACATCCACCGGCACACGGCCCACACGGCCATAGCCGAACAGACACACGCAGTTTGCCACCTTTTTGCCCACACCGTCCAGTTCCATCAAACGGGCAAAAAGTGCTTCATCGGGCAGGGAAGCCAGCTTCTTCAGGTCCAGTGTGCCCTCTGCCGCCTGCTGCGCCGCATGCAGCACGTAGCGGGTGCGGTAGCCAAGACCGCACTCCTGCAGCGCCTGCTCCCCGGCACAGCAGAGCGCTTCTGCTGTCGGGAACGCATACACCGGCCCTTCGCTATCGCTGCCCAGCCGCTCGCCAAACCGCTCCGAAAGCAGCTCTACCGCCCTGCGGATAGCCGGGATGCTCTTTCGCTGCGAGATGATGAAGCTGACCAGCATCTCCCACTCATCCTGACGCAGCACCCGGATGCCCCGGCCATATTCCATGGCACGCTGCAGAAAGTCGTCCCGGCTGTCCAGCTTTCCGCGCAGGGCGGCATAGCTGCGGCCAAGGTCGAAGTAACCGTGCCAGAAGGTTTCCCATGCGCCCGGCTCACACCGCACCGTGTAGGTTCCGCTGCGCAGTGGTCTGAGGTAAAGCAGCTGTCTCCCGGAAACAAACCGATACCAGCCCTCCGCCTGCTTCCGGGGGCGAAAGCACTGGCCGCTTTCCAGAATTTTGTCCGGGTCGAAATCATCCCGGATCTGAACCGTTTTCTCTTCCAGCTCCATTGCCCCCATCACAGCTCCAGCTCCCGGTACACTTCGCCTTCCAGCGTTTTCCAAAGGAAAGTCTCCCCTTCCAGTGTCATATAGCTATGTGCACTCCCCTCCTTCGGGATGCTCACAGAACCGGGGTTCAGGTAAAGATTGCCTTCGCCGAACTCTGTCCACGCCGGAATGTGGGTGTGGCCATGCAGCAGGACATCCCCCGGAGCCAGCGGTGGCAGGTTCTTCAGGTTGTGCACATGACCGTGGGTAGCGTAAACGAGCCGCCTGCCCACCGGCAGCACCGCATAGTCGGCCAGAATGGGAAAATCCAGCACCATCTGATCCACCTCAGCGTCACAGTTGCCCCGCACGCACAAAAGCGCCGGCTTCAGCCCGTTCAGGAGCGGGATGACCTCCTTCGGGGCATAGCCCTCCGGCAGGTCGTTGCGGGGGCCGTGATACAAAAGATCCCCCAGCAAAAGCAGCCGGTCTGCTCTCTCCCGCTCAAACGCTTTGATCATTTTTTTGCAATAAAACGCCGACCCGTGCAGGTCGGATGCGATCATCCATTTCATGGCAGGATTCTCCTTATTTTATAAAGTATCTATTTTTATTTTAGCCTCCCGGTGAAAAATGGTCAAGTCTATAAAAGTCATACTTTATCCGTTTGACCTCTTGACATCTGCCGGAAGCCGTGTTATCCTACAGTTAATAAAATTCGTGTGGATTTTTACAGCAGTATGCTACTTTTCGCCACACAATGACTTCAAAAGAGCCATTGTGTGGCTTTTTTGCGTCTGCTTTTATCTTCGAGCAGTCTCGCCTTGACGATTCCGCGGCTGCAGTAATTCATTTCTTTTCTCTACAGGAGCAATGCAAACACTATGAACGAGACCTTTATGAAAGAAAAACCGGTGCTGCCGCTGTTGGTATCCATGGCGCTGCCCAATGTTATTTCCATGCTGGTGAACAGTCTGTACAACATTGTAGACAGCCTGTTTGTGGCCCGCATCAGCGAAGACGCCATGACTGCGTTGTCGCTGGTGTTCCCGATCCAGAATTTTGCCAACGCCATCGCCATCGGCTTCGGTATCGGCATCAATGCCATGATCGCACTGTACCTTGGCGCGGGCGACCACAAAAAGGCCGAGACTGCCGCCACCCACGGTATGGCGCTGAGCCTGATGCACGGCATTCTCATCACCATTGTCAGCATTGTCATCATGCCGGGCTTTTTGCGCCGGTTCACCAGCGACGCAGGCCTGATCGCATCCGGCATCACCTACTCCACCATCGTATTCCTGTTTGCCACCATCAACATGGCGGCACTGGCCTTTGAAAAGATGTTTCAGGCCGTGGGCCGCATGAAGGTGACTATGGCGGCGCTGATCTTTGGCTGTGTGTGCAACATCCTTCTGGACCCCATCCTGATCTTCGGCCTTGGCCCGGTGCCTGCCATGGGCATTGCGGGTGCGGCCCTTGCCACCGGCATCGGCCAGCTGCTGAGCCTGTGCGTTTACCTTTTCGTTTACGTCCGTACTGAGCTGCCTATCCGACTGCGCCGCAGCTGCCTGCACCCGGATGCCGCACTGGACGGCAAACTGTATGCCATCGGCGTGCCGGCCATCCTCAATCTGGCCCTGCCCTCTCTGCTGGTCACCTTCCTGAACGGCCTGCTGGCGGGCTTTTCCCAGAGCTACGTGGTGGTGCTGGGCATTTACTACAAGCTGCAGACCTTCCTGTATCTGCCCGCCAACGGCATCGTGCAGGGTATGCGCCCGCTCATTGGCTACAATTACGGTGCCAAGCAGCACGCCCGCGTGAAAAAGCTCTACGAACTCACCCTCATCATGAGTGCTGCCATCATGGCTGCGGGCACGGTCATCTGCCTGTTCGCTTCCCGCCCGCTGATGCAGCTGTTCACCTCCAACCCCGAAACCGTCGCCATCGGCCAGACTGCCCTGCGCATCATCTGTCTGGGCTTTGTGGTTTCTGCCGTATCCACTACCTCTTCCGGTGCACTGGAAGGCCTTGGCAAGGGCGCAGAATCGCTGGTCATCTCGCTGTGCCGCTACATCGTATTCATCATGCCGCTGGCCGCTGTGCTGTGCCATTTCCTTGGTGCCAACGGCGTGTGGCATGCATTCTGGATCACCGAAGTGCTGTCCGCCATCGTGGCTTACCCGGTGTACCGCAAGGCAGTTGGAAAGTGCTGAGCCTTCTTGAAAGCGCTGGACGGCGAAGGCCAAGTAAAATAAAATAGTTTCAAGCAGTTGAGGGAGAGTTTGCCAAAACCCTCCCTCTTTTTTGTGCATTTTATTTGACAGTGCGCAAAAACTGCGGTAAAATAAGATGTTTGTTTTCCGGCATTTCGGCTGGAAAAGCGCAATTTAACAGAGGATGTGGGAAAAATATGATCGAGACGATCACGGCCGTCAATCAGGCGGTCAACCAATTCATCTGGGGCGTGCCCGCCATGGTGTGCATCATCGGCGTGGGCCTGCTCTTGAGCGTTCGCACGGGCTTTTTGCAGATCCGCAAATTTCCCTACGCCATCAAGATCACCATCGGACGCATGTTCCGCAAAAAAATGACGCTTCCGATGGCGCCATGACCCCCTTTCAGGCGGTGTGCACCGCGCTGGCCGGCACCGTGGGCACCGGCAACATTGCCGGTGTGGCAGGCGCGATCGCCATTGGCGGACCGGGTGCCGTGTTCTGGATGTGGTGTTCTGCCCTGCTGGGCATGTGCACCAAGTTTGCCGAGGTCACGCTGGCGGTGCACTACCGTGAGCGCAGCGAGGCGGGCGAATGGGTAGGCGGCCCCATGTACTACATTAAAAAACAGGCCTGAGCAAGCATTGGCAGTTTCTTGCTGTGCTGTATTCCCTGTTTGGCGTGCTGACCGTGTTTGGCACCGGCAATGCCACACAGGTAAATACTATCGTTGCCGCTATCGATACCGCTCTGCTGGAGTACGGCGTGGTGGGCGGCGGTGCGCTTTCTACCCTGAACCTCGTGGTTGGCATCGCAGTGGCCATGCTGGTGGCCATGGTGCTGCTGGGCGGCATCAAGCGCATTGGCAGCGTGAGCGAAAAGCTGGTGCCCTTTATGGCTCTGTTCTACATCGTGCTGTCCGTGGGCGTTATGGTGCTGAACTTTGAGCGCCTGCCCTATGTGTTCGAGTCCATCATTGCGGGTGCGTTCAACCCGGCAGCGTTCACCGGCGGCACCATCGGCAGCCTGTTCGTCAGTATGCAGAAGGGTGTGTCCCGCGGCATTTTCTCCAACGAGGCCGGCCTTGGCACCGGCTCCATTGCCCACGCCTGCGCCGACACCAAAAAGCCGGTCAAGCAAGGCATGTTCGGCATCTTTGAAGTGTTTGCCGATACCATCGTCATCTGCACCCTGACTGCCATGGTCATTCTGTGCAGCGGCACCACCGTGAACTACGGCACCGCCGCCGGTGCAGAGCTGACCATCAGCGGCTTTACCACCACCTACGGCGGCTGGGCTTCCATCTTTACCGCCGTGGCCCTGTGCTGCTTTGCTTTTTCCACCATCATCGGCTGGGGCCTGTATGGTTCCCGGTTCCTGGTGTTCCTGTGCCGCAGCGATAAGGTGGCAAAGCCCTTCTTTCTGGTCTACTCCTTTGTGTCCATTCTGGGCGCAACGATGGATCTGGGCCTGCTGTGGAGCATTGCCGATACCTTCAACGGCCTGATGAGCATTCCGAACCTGCTCGCGTTGCTGCTGCTTTCCGGCACGGTGGTCAGGCTGACCAAAGCAAATTTTTTTGCATCGGAGGGCTGATTGCCCACAACAAAAAGAGGCTGCTGCAAGACAGCTCTCCCAAAAACATTGTACGAAACCCGGAACTTTTTTCAGGGCCCAAAACGGCTCCAAAGGTTCCGGGTCTTTGATTTTTCGCAATTTCCCCGCGCAGGCTGCTACCGCTTTTTTTCAATCCCCTTATTCTGCCCGCGTCCGGCTCTTTTCAACCCGGACAGTTCATGTTACAATATACATTAGAAATAAAAAATGAATCGAGGGAATGAACCTTGGATTTTTATGGTACCATCGGCCCGGCCTGCGCACAGCCGGCGATCTTGCAGCACATGGTGGAAGCCGGCATGACCGGCATCCGCATGAATCTTTCCCACGGGCCGCTGGCGGCGCACACCGACTGGCTGGCCATGATCCGCGCAGCCGGCATCCGCCAGCTGCTGATCGACCTGCAGGGGCCGGAACTGCGCATCGGCACGCTGGCAGAGCCTGTTGCTCTGGTTGAGGGCAGCTCTGTACGCCTTGGCGCAGACGGCGTACCTTGCCCGGCAGCTCTGATACAGGCGGCTGCGCCCGGACAGCAGCTTCTGCTGGACGACGGCAAGCTTCTGGTGCAGGTCACACAGGCATTGCCGGAAGCCCTTGTGTGCACCGTGGTGCGCGGCGGCACCCTGCAGAGCCGCAAAAGCATTGCTGCACCGGGCCTTGCGGTGCCCTCGCCTACCCTGACGGAGGAAGACCTGCAGAACCTGAAAATTGCAAAGCAGTGCGGTGTTACCGGTGTGATGCTGCCTTTTGTGCGCGGCAAAGCAGATATTCTGGCCCTGCGCCATGCGCTGGAAGAAGCCGGGGCTGCGGATATCCGTATCTTTGCCAAAATTGAAAACATGACCGGTGTGCGTGCCCTGCCGGAATTCATCCACCTTGTGGATGAGGTGGTGATTGCCCGCGGAGACCTTGGCAATGCCATGCCGCTGTGGGAGCTGCCCCGCTGCCAGAAGCAGCTTTCCGCCGCCTGCCGGGCTGCAGGCGTGCCCTTTATGGTAGTGACCCAGATGCTGGACAGCATGTGCACCCGCGCGGTGCCCACCCGTGCCGAGGTGAGTGACATTTACAACGCCGTGCTGGACGGCGCGGCCAGCGTGATGCTGACCGGTGAGACTGCTGCCGGACAGTACCCGATGCAGGCCATGGAATATCTGGTGCGCACAGCGCAGACAGCCCTTGCCTGACCTTTGCGGAGTTTTTGCGCAAAAGGGATGGCGCATTGTGTCAGAATACGGTATAATAGACGTAAATATTTCTTGTTCAGAAAGGTTTTTTGCTATGGGAATCGTTGTGCTCGGTGCTGTTTTTGTGGATATCAAAGGCTATCCCCTTTCCGCCTATATTCCGGGCGGGCGCAATGCCGGCCGCATTGAGCAGGTACACGGCGGAGTGAGCCGCAACGTGGTGGAGGATATCGCCAATGTAGAGCTGCGCCCTACCTTTGTCAGTCTGGTGGACGACACCGGCATGGGACAGGATGTGATCAACAAGCTGGAGAACCACAAGGTGAACACCAAGTACATCCAGCGCGTGCCGGACGGCATGGGCACCTGGCTGGCCATCTTTGACAACGACGGCGATGTGCATGCAGCCATTTCCAAGCGGCCGGACACCACTCCCCTCACCGGCCTTTTAAAGGAAAAGGGCGACGAGATCTTTGCCGACTGCGATGCCATTGCGCTGGAGCTGGATCTGGAAAAAGATACTGTAAAACAGGTGCTGCACTACGCCAAAAGTACAACAAAAGGTTTTTGCGGCCATTTCCAACATGAGTATTGCCATGGAGCGCCGGGATTTCCTGCAGCAGATCGATTGCTTTGTGTGCAACCAACAGGAAGCCGGGCTGCTGTTCTCCGATGATTACGGCCATCTGGCCCCGGACGAGATGTGCAGGGTTCTGGCCGCCAATGTGCACAGCGCCAACATTCCCAGTATGGTGATCACCATGGGCGGTCAGGGTGCCGTATATGCCCGCGCCAACGGCGAGTGCGGAGTGGTGCCTGCCAAGAAGGTGGATGTGATCGACACCACCGGCGCAGGCGATGCCTTCTTTGCCGGCACCACCATCGGCCTGACCTACGGCAAAATCGCTGGCCGAGTCCTGCGAGATCGGCAGCCGACTGGCCGCATCGGTCATCTGCATCACCGAGAACGTCTGCCCCCGCTTCCGCCCGCTGGAATTCGGGCTGAACATTCCGGTGGTGGATTAAGTAATATCAGAAAGCCGGGCAGACTGCGGTCTGCCCGGCTTTCTTTTTAGGATTCGGGGAAGAGGTTTATATCATGCTTCCAGCACCTTTTTTCGCCGGTAACTGGATCAGGGATATCAAGCAATGCCAGAATGATGGCCATGCGGATATACACGCCATTGTGCACTTGATCAAAGTAGGCGGCACGCGGGTCGTCATCCACATCCTTTTTGATCTCGTCGATGCGGGGCAGCGGATGCAGCACCGGCATATCCTGCGGTGCCTTCTGCAGCAGCGCTTCGTCCAGCTGGTAGCAGCCTTTCAAGCGCAGGTATTCTTCCTCGTTGAAAAAAGCGCTCCTGCTGGATACGAGTCATGTACAGCACATCCAGATGCGGCAGCTCGGCTTCAAGGTCAGCCGTTTCCTTATAGATCTGATGGGTCGGCTCCAGCGATTCATTCTTCACATACTGCGGCAGGCGCAGATCTTCCGGCGAGATGAACACGAACCGGTTGCCCTCAAACTGGCTCAGCGCAGCGGTCAGGGAGTGGACCGTGCGGCCAAACTTGAGGTCGCCGCAGAAGCCGATAGTCAAATGATCCAGCCGCCCCTTGCGCTGGCGGATCGTCATGAGGTCGATCATCGTCTGGCTGGGATGCGCGTGCCCACCGTCGCCTGCATTGATCACCGGCACACGTGCAGAAAGGGATGCCCGCAGCGGTGCGCCCTCTTTGGGGTGGCGCATGGCGATCACATCGGCGTAGTTGCTCACCACGCGGGCGGTGTCCTCCACCGTCTCGCCTTGCTGGCGGAGAAAGCTAGTGCCCCTGCAAAGCCCAGTGTCTTTCCGCCCAGCCGCAGCATGGCTGATTCAAACGAAAGGCGGGTGCGGGTGGAAGGCTCATAGAACAGGGTGGCCAGAATGCGCCCATCGCACAGGTGGGCATAGGGTGCCGGGTCGGCCTCCATCCGGTCGGCAAGATCCAGAAGGGCCAGCTGCTCTTCCAGAGAAAAGCTGTTGGGCTCAATAAAGTGTCTCACAGCCATTCTCCTTTCAGCACGAACTTCTCGCGCTCGGCTCCGGTAGAGACGAACTGGATCTCATGGCCCAGCTGCTTTTCCAGAAATTCCACGTAAGCCTTGGCCTCTTTGGGCAGCTCATCCCAGCTCTTGCAGCCGGAGATATCCTTGTTCCAGCCTGGCAGCATAGTGACCACCGGCTCTACACGGTCAAGGTCGGACAGCGGGTCGAAGCTGGGGACTTGCACGCCATCCAATGTGTAACCGGTGATCACCGGGATCTCTTTCATGCTGCTGAGCACATCCAGCTTCGTCAGGGCGATCTTGTCTGCACCCTGACAGGTAAGGCCGTAGCGGCTGGCCACACAGTCGAAGGGGCCGACACGGCGCGGACGGCCGGTGGCCGCACCATACTCGCCGCCTGCCTTGCGCAGCTGTTCATTCCAATCCTCGCTCATGGCGTTCTCGGCGGCAAAGGGGCCTGCACCCACGCAGGTGGAGTAGGCTTTCAGCACGCCCACCACATGGTCAAGACGGCAGTTCGGAATGCCTGCGCCCAGCGGCGCATAGGCTGCCAGCGTGTTGGAGCTGGAAGTGAACGGGAAGATACCATAATCGATATCGCGCATGGCACCCAGCTGGGCTTCCAGCACGATGCGCTTGCCGCTGTCGTGAGCCTGCTGCAAAAATGCACCCACATCACAGATATACGGTGCAAACTGTCCGGCCTGCATCCGGCACCATTCCAGCAGAGCATCGTAGCTCATGGGTTCCTGATGATAGCAGCCACCCAGCTCCAGATTCTTGGATTCCAGGATCATGTGCAGGCGTTCCTGCACGCGCTTTTCGTCCAGATGCAGCAGATCGCCCAGACGCAGGGTCTTTTTTGCGGTATTTGTCGCTGTAGGCGTAGGCAATGCCGCGGCGGGTAGAACCAAAGGCCGCACCCTTCTGGGCAAGGCGGTCCTCTTCCAAGCCGTCCTGCACCTTGTGCCACGGCATGGAGATGGTGGCCTTATCTGAAAGTTTCAGGTTTTCTGAGCCTACCTTTACGCCGCGCTCCTCAATGGCATCCATTTCTCCGGCCAGATGGTCGAGGTCGATCACCATGCCCGCACCCAGTACACAGACAACGTCCGGGTGCAGGATGCCGGAGGGCAGCAGGTTCAGGATGAACTTGCCCTGCTCCGTTACAACGGTGTGGCCGGCATTGTTGCCGCCCTGATAGCGGGCAACAACATCGGCATGTTCGGCTAGCAGATCGATGACGCGGCCCTTGCCCTCATCGCCCCAATTGATACCAGTAACTGCGGTAAGCATAACTTCTTATTACCTTCTTTTCGTTATTTACAATAGCCTGTACCTTGGTGGGCAGACCATAGATGCTGATAAAACCGGTAGCATCACTCTGCTTGTAGTCGCCGCCGGCAGCAAAAGTTGCAATGTCCTCACGGTAGAGGGAATACGGAGACCAGACACCGGCATTGATGAGATTGCCCTTGTACAGCTCCAGACGCACCTTACCGGTAACGTTTTCCTGCGTGGAGGTGACGAAGGCGCTCAGAGCTTTGCGCAGGGGGCTGAACCACTGGCCGTCATAGACCAGCTCACCAAATGTGATGGCCAGCTCGCGCTTTTTGTGGGCAGTGAGCTTATCCAGCGTCAGAGTTTCCAGCACCTCATGAGCCTTATAGAGGATGGTACCGCCGGGCGTCTCGTACACACCGCGGCTCTTCATGCCCACCAGACGATTCTCCACCACATCGTACAGGCCGATGCCATTGCGGCCGCCGATCTCATTCAGCTTGGCAATGAGGACGGCGGGCTTCATCTTTTCGCCGTTCAGGCTCACCGGCACGCCCTTTTCAAATGCCAGCTCCACGAACTCGGACTTGTCCGGTGCGGTCTTGGGGCTGACACCCAGCTCCAAAAAAGCCCGGCTTATCGTACTGCGGCTCGTTGCCCGGGTCCTCAAGGTCAAGGCCCTCATGGCTCAGGTGCCACAGGTTCTTATCCTTGGAGTAGTTGGTCTCGCGGTTGATCTTCAGCGGGATGTGATGTGCCTCGGCATAGTCGATCTCTTCGTCACGGCTCTGGATATCCCACTCACGCCACGGAGTGATGATCTTCAGGTCCGGTGCAAAGTGCATGATGGCCAGTTCAAAGCGCACCTGATCGTTGCCCTTGCCAGTGCTGCCGTGGCACACGGCATCTGCACCCTCGGCACGGGCGATCTCCACCACACGCTTTGCCAGAATGGGTCGTGCAAAGCTGGTGCCCAGCAGATAGCCCTCGTAATCGGCCCCGGCCTGCATGGTGGGGATGACGTAATCCTCCACAAATTCATCGGTCAGATCTTCTACGTACAGCTTGGAAGCACCGCTTGCCTTGGCGCGCTCTTCCAGACCTTCCAGCTCGCCCTTCTGGCCCACATTGCCGCACACCGCAATGACCTCGCAGTTGTTGTAATGCTCTTTCAGCCATGGGATGATAATGGAAGTATCCAGACCGCCGGAATAGGCCAGCACGACCTTTTTGATCTCAGACATAAGAACCGCCTCCGTTCAAACCACTTTATACTTTTGAATTCCCTCTTGCAATTTTTGATTGCGGTGTTATTATACTAGCAAGCAGAGAATGTGTAAAAAGTATCCTGCACATGATCACGATACAAAATTGACATGAAAGAGGGCACGCCGCCATGTATGTGGACTGGGAATATTACAAAATCTTTTATTATGTCGCGAAATATCAGAATTTCACCAAAGCCGCGCGGGTGCTGGGCAACAACCAGCCCAACATCACCCACTCGATGAACCGGCTGGAAAGCCAGCTGAATTGCGTGCTGTTCATCCGCTCCAACCGCGGCGTTACCCTTACCCCGGAGGGTGAACTGCTTTACTCCCGCATTGCATCTGCGGCGGTTCAGATCCAGGATGCAGAAGAAGAGCTGAGCGCCAGCGCCACGCTGGAACACGGTGCGATCAGCATCAGCGCTACCGAAACTGCGCTGAACATCTACCTTGCAGAAAAGCTGCGCGCCTTCCACACGGACTACCCCGGCATCCGCCTGCGCATCTCCAACCACTCCACGCCGCAGGCTTTGCAGGCCGTGAAAAACGGCGAGGTGGATTTTGCCATCATCACCACCCCTGCCGAGGTGGAAAGCGGCCTGAAAATGGTGGAGCTGAAGCCCTTTTATGAGGTGCTTGTGGGCGGCAGGACCTTTACTGCCCTTGCCAGCCAGAACCTTTCGCTGAAGGAGCTGAACAATTATCCGCTGATCTCCCTGAGCGACGAAAGCATGACCCGCGCCTTTTACCGGCAGTTCTTTCTGGATCACGGTGCGGTGCTGAAGCCGGATACCGAGGCTGCCACCACCGACCAGATGCTGACCCTTGTCAAAAGTGAGCTGGGCATTGCATTCCTGCCCCAGACCATGGCACAGGATGCACTGGCCCGCGGTGAGATCGTGCAGCTGCATCTGCAGGAGATCATCCCTCAGCGCTCCATCTGCCTTGTGTACGACCATCACCGCCCGCTGAACACGGCAGCCCGCAAGTTCCAGCAGATGCTGACCAAGGCGGCCCCCAAGCGCCCGTAACACAGATAACCGCCGGGCCTTTCCCTGCAAACTGATCTATACGGGACTGTTGCAAAATAGCTCTCTGAAAAAACAATGCACAAAACCCGGAACCTTTTCACAGCCAAATCGGCTTAAAAAAGGCTCCGGGTTTTTGATTTTGTGCTATTTCTTTGTGCAAGTTGCTATCGCATTTTTATTTTGCAACAGTCCCCTGTTTTATTTTTACTTTTCCTGGATCTGTTTGCCGGTGAGGTGTTCAATGGTGATCTCGTAAAGCTGCACGGCCTTGATGTCCAGCGCAATTTCCTTTTCCACCTCTTCCTTGCCGGGGTAATACTTCATGCCAAGCTCCCGCACGCGGGCCTCGGTAGCAGCGGCATCGTCGATCAGATGGCAGCGGCCAAACACCACGGTGCTCTGCACATAAGGTGCCCAGTCGCCCGGCTCAAAGTGTTCGTTGCCGTAAACGGTAAAGCATACCTTATCATTCTGTTTCAGCGCGTCCACCTTCTGGCCGGACTTTGCACCGTGGAAGTAGATTTTGTCGTGCTCCTGATCGTAGTAATAATTTACCGGGATCGCAAAGGGATAGCCGTTGTCGCCGTTCACTGCCAGCACGCCCCGCCGGGACTGCTGCAGCAGGTGCTTTGCAGCTTCTTCCGGGATGGCGCGGCTGGCTCTTCTCATGGGTCTGAACATTTTTTGTTTCCTCCATGTATCGCAGGTTTGCGGTGCGCACTCATGCACCCTTGATAATGCGGATGAGGGTCTTATCCAGCTGGATGGTGCGGTTCCACGGGTTCAGGATGATGCCGCTGATCTCCGGCACGGCAAGCGCTGCATCAAACAGCTTTTCCATATCCACAAGAAAGGTGGACTGCACCGGCTCGGCTCCCTTCAGTTCTTCCTCAAAGCTGGTGAATGCATACCACCAGCTTGCGCCATCGGCCGTCCGGATGGCCCGCAGTTGCATCTGTTCACTGCCCAAATTGGGCTCCACCGCCACGACAAGCTGGCCATGCTCCTTTATGCGCCGCCGGATCACGGTAAGGGTGTGGGCCAGCTGTTCCTGTGTGGGCTCCTGCTGCAGGGCGGCTACCGCCTGCTCGATCTTTTCGTTGCCGTTCAGGCCCTTGTCTCTGGGTTGATACACCGCGCAGGCCGCAGCTTCGTATGCAGGCAGGCCGCAGGCCAGCAGGGCCGCCGTCATACCGGCCAGCACATCTCCGCTGCCGCCCCGGGCAAGACCGGGGTTTCCGGTAGGGTTTGTGCACACGCGGCCATCTGGTGCAGCCACCACGGTACGGCAGCCCTTGAGTACCACCACAGCGTTCCATTTTTCCTGCATACTGGCAGGCAGTATTTTCACGGTCCGCATTGATCTGCGCCACCGAAAGCCCGGTGAGCCGGGCCATCTCGCCGGGGTGCGGGGTCACGATCAGCTCTCCCGCCGGGTGTGGCAGCGTTTTGCCCTCGGCCAGTAGCTGCGCGGCGGCGTTCAGGCCGTCCGCATCCAGCACCGCGCTGCCTGCAAAGCCGGGCAGCAGCTTCTGCACCAGCGTGCGTGTTTCGGCCGCGTGGCCTGTGCTCTGGGCTGTACCGCCAAGTCCCGGGCCCAGCAGCAGCACCGTCGCCTTCTGGCGCTGGAGCTGTGGAATGCTCTCCGGCGAGATGCCGCCTTCGGCCCCCGGCCCACGCAGGGACACAGGCAGCATTCCGGGCAGGGCGGGCCACCGCAGCTGCCAATACCGGCTCCACGCTGGCCAGCGTTACAATGCCCGCACCGGTGCGCAGCGCACCCTCGGCAGCCAGCAGGGCCGCACCTCGGTAATATGCGCTGCCTGCCACAGCCAACACGGTGCCAAAGCTGCCCTTGTGGCTATCGCGCGGGCGCGGCGGGATGTTGTGCCAGACAAATTCGGATGTGATCTCGGTTGACATTTTATGCTTCCCCCTGCACCAGTTTGCGGATCTGCTTTTCCACATTCTGCACTTCCTCATGGAACATGCGGGCGGAGACACGCAGCGCGCCGTGGCCCAGAATGATGATCTGCTCCATGCCGTCGGAAGTAGCCACACGCACCCGCCGCCCCTTGCCGATCTCATGAGTAACGTGCTCGATGAACATATCGGCGGTTTCGGCTTCCTTGGTATAGACCACATGGATGTTATGGTACTGCTCAATGCTGCCGGGGCTGCCCGGCACACGATAGGCATCGAATACAAGAATAAGATTGCACTTCTGGTAGCCCTGATAGTTGCACAGAATATCCATCAGCTTGTGGCGGGCCGCTTCCAGACTGTCCTTTGCAAGGGCGTTCAGCTCATCCCACGCAAAGATGATGTTGTAGCCGTCCACCAGCAGATATTCGGGCAGGATTTCCCACTGCTGGGCATCAAAATCCGGGCGTTCCCGCTTTTGCACCGGGCGGAATGCCGCCAGCGGGTCCCGTTTGATGGGGCCATAGGTGCGCTCGAAGATTTTGAGCAGCTCGGCATCCTCTTCCAGTGTTGCGCGGTAAGCCGCTGTCCGGCGCTGGGGCACGGACTGCGTCTCCTGCTCCGGGCTTTTCGCTTTTTCCCCAGCCGCTGTCCACATGCATGTGGCTGCGCACCTGATTCCAAGGCACCACAAAGCCCGCGCCATGGGCACAGAACACCGAATCTGCCGGGTTGTCAAGGTCGTGCTCCGGCTCGTAGCCCACAGCTTCAATGATCTCCGCCGCATTGTGGCAGGGCCGGTAGCCGTCCAGCGTCAGGGTCAGGTGTCCCCGGCCCCGGGTATAGCCCACCACCTCCATGGGGTAGCTGCGCATGGTGGCCACCGGTGCAAAACCGGTGAGCACAGCAGCCTCTTCCCCGCTTTCTGGCGGGTCAAAGCTGCCCTCCATGCGCTGGATATCGGTCATGGCACGGCCAAGGTTCTCCACCGGCACTTCCAGCCGAAAGGCATACCATGGCTCCAGCAGCTGGCTTTTGGCCAGCATCAGGCCCTGCCGCACCGCGCGATAGGTGGCCTGCCGGAAATCTCCGCCCCTCCGTGTGTTTAAGATGGGCGCGGCCCGCAATGAGGGTGATCTTCACGTCCGTCAGCGGCGCACCGGTCAGCACGCCAAGGTGCTGCTTTTCTTCCAGATGGGTCAGCACAAGGCGCTGCCAGTTCTTGTCCAGCACTTCTTCCCGGCAGTCGGCGGCAAACTGCATCCCGCTGCCGCGGGGCAGGGGCTCCAGCTTGACATGCACCTCCGCATAATGGCGCAGCGGCTCGTAGTGGCCCACGCCCTCCATAGGCTCCGTGATGGTCTCCTTGTACAGAATGCCGCCGGGGCCGAACTCCACGTTCAGGCCAAAGCGCTCTGCCAGCAAACTGCGCAGCACTTCCAGCTGCACCTCGCCCATGAGCTGCACATGGATCTCGCCCAAAGTCTCGTTCCATACCACATGGAGCTGCGGCTCCTCTTCTTCCAGCCGGTGCAGCTTGCCCAGTGCCGCGTGCACATCAGCCCCCTCCGGCAGCAGCACCTGATAGCTCAGCACCGGTTCCAGCACCGGCACATCGCTGTCGCGTTCCGCGCCAAGGCCCTCGCCCGGGCGCGCCTTGGTCAGGCCGGTGACGGCGCACACCTGCCCCGGGCCGATGGCTTCCGCCAGCGTATACTTCACGCCGGAGTACAGCCGCAACTGGTTTGCCTTTTCCTCCCACGGCTCACCATCTGCTTCGCCGGAGAGCTGGGCCTTTACCTTCAGTTCGCCGCCAGTCACGCGCAGCCATGTCAGGCGCGTGCCCTGCTCATCCTGCGACACCTTAAACACCTTGGCACCAAAGGCATCCAGCGCGGGAGCCGGACGGGTATAGCGGTCAATCCCGTCCAGCAGAGCGTCCACGCTTTCCAGTACATCGTTTTCCGGTACGCCGCAGCGCCGAACCGAACCAGCACGGGAACACATGCCGGCGTGCAACGGCCGGGATGATGTCCACATTGGTCAACTGCCCGGCATCCAACATCCGGTCCATCAGGTTTTCGTCACACAGGGCCAGTGCTTCGTCCCGGTCGGCCTGCGGCACATCAAAGGCCACAAAGCCCTCGCCCAGACGGTGGTTCAGCTGGGCGAGCAGCTCTTCCCTGCTCTTGCCGGGCAGGTCCATCTTGTTCACGAACACAAAGGTGGGCACATGGTAGCGCCGCAGCAGCCGCCAGAGCGTCTCGGTGTGGCTCTGCACGCCGTCGGTGCCGCTTACCACCAACACAGCATAGTCCAGCACCTGTAGGGTGCGCTCTGTCTCGGTGGAAAAAATCCACATGGCCGGGGGTATCCAGCAATGTGATATCCGTATTGCCCGCCGTCAACAGGGCCTGCTTGGAAAAGATGGTGATGCCGCGCGCTTTTTCAAGCGTGTCGGTATCCAGAAAGGCATCCTTGTGATCCACACGGCCCAGCTTGCGGATCGCGCCGGAGCGGTAGAGCATGGCTTCCGAAAGGGTGGTCTTGCCGGAGTCCACATGGGCAAGGATGCCCAGAACGATTTGTTTATGCGTTGTTTCCATCCGCTTCTCCTACAATCAAAAATTCATTTTTATTGTAGCACGGATGGGGAAAAAAGAAAAGTTTTTGATTTAGAATGGGGTCGAAGCCCAAAAACGCAGTTTATCTTATCGGCTTTTCGCGTGAAAAAACAGCTCTGGAAAATCCGCAGATTTTCCAGAGCTGTAAATATAAGAATAACAATTCCGCTATTCATAGCCAAAGCGAACGCGTCGGCTGTTTTAATGGTCAGTTACTCCACGATGATGCTCTTGCCGGTCATTTCAGCAGGCACGGGCAGACCGATATACGGCAGCATGGTGGGAGCGATATCGGCAAGACAGCCGCCCTCGCGCAGCTTCACATCGCCGCAGCCAACAGCCACAAAGGGCACCACGTTGGTGGTGTGTGCGGTGAAGGGGGTGCCGTCCGGGTTCATCATCTTCTCGGCGTTGCCGTGGTCGGCGGTGATGAAGGCGCAGCCGCCGGCCTTCAGCACAGCAGTGACCACCTGATCCACAGCAGTGTCAACGGCTTCCACGGCCTTGACCGCAGCATCGAACACGCCGGTGTGGCCGACCATATCGCAGTTTGCGAAGTTCAGGATCACCACATCGTACTTGCCGCTCTCGATGCGCTTGACGCACTCGGCAGCAACCTCGGGGGCGCTCATCTCGGGCTTCAGGTCATAGGTGGCGACCTTCGGGCTGGGGATCACGCAGCGGTCCTCGCCCTCGTAGGGAGCCTCCACGCCGCCGTTGAAGAAGAAGGTGACATGAGCGTACTTCTCGGTCTCGGCAATGCGCAGCTGAGTCTTGCCATTCTCGGACAGGTACTGGCCAGAACGTTCTTCAGCTCCAGCAGGCGGATGAGGACCGACCTCACGTAGGTGGCCATGGTGGCATCATATTCGGCCATGCAGACATAGTTCACCTGCTTGCGGCCGCCGCGGCGCTCAAAGCCGGTGAAGCGCATCGTCGCAGAAGATGCGGGTCATCTGGCGGGCACGATCGGGACGGAAGTTCATGAAGATCACAGTGTCGCCGTCCTGCACGCGGCCACCCTCACAGGTGACGCAGGGCAGAACGAACTCGTCGGTCTTGTCTGCTGCATAGGATGCCTCGATGGCCTCGGCAGCGTTGGCGGCATGATTGCCCTCGCCGTAGAACGAAGGCAGCATATGCCTTTTCTTCACGATCCCAGTTGTTATCGCGGTCCATGGCGTAGTAACGGCCGGAGACGCTGGCGATCTTGCCGATGCCCAGCTCGTCCAGCTTGGCCTGCAGGTCGGCCAGGAAGCCCTTGCCGGAGTGCGGGTCGGTATCGCGGCCATCGGTGATGCAGTGCAGGTAAACGTTCTTTGCGCCCAGATGTTTTGCCATTTCCAGCACGCCGAACCAGTGGTCTGCGTGGCTGTGCACACCGCCGGTGCCCACCAGACCCATCAGATGGATGGCCTTGCCGGCATCGATGGCAGCCTTCATGTTCTTGACCAGAACCGGGTTCTGGAGCATCTCGCCGTCCTTGATGGACTTGGTGATGAGGGTGAGCTGCTGGTACACGATGCGGCCAGCGCCCATGTTGGTGTGGCCAACCTCAGAGTTGCCCATCTGGCCCTCGGGCAGACCGACGGCCATGCCGGAAGCGTTGATGGTGGTCATGGGATATTTTGCCATCAGAGCATCGAGGTGGGGTTTCTTTGCGGCAACCACAGCGTTGCCGAAGGTCTCCTCCGGCACCCAGCCGAAGCCATCCATGATGCACAGAAGAACAGGTTTCTTTGCCATAAAATTGAATCTCCTTTGAATTTAACAAATCAGCGCCCGGCACAGCGCTGGAAATGCGGCGCAGCCGGGCGCTGAAACAGCTGATTTAAACCGTCGATCAGCCCTTGGTGGCTGCGTTGACGATCACTGCAAAGTCGGGAGCCTTCAGGGATGCGCCGCCGATCAGGCCGCCGTCCACATCCTTTTTGCTCAGCAGCTCCTCGCAGTTCTTGGCGTTCATACTGCCGCCGTACTGGACAGTGGTAGCCTCGGCAACTGCCTCGCCGTACACCTCGCCGATCACCTTGCGGATCTGGCCGCAGACTTCCTCAGCCTGATCGGCGGTAGCGGTCTTGCCGGTGCCGATGGCCCAGATGGGCTCGTAAGCGATCACGACATTTGCCATCTGCTCAGCGGTCACATCACGCAGAGCGATCTTGGTCTGCATACGCACCAGCTCTTCGGTCACGCCCTCTTCGCGCTGCTGCAGGCTCTCGCCCACGCAGATGATGACCTTCAGACCGGCGTTCAGAGCAGCCAGAGCGCGCTTGTTCACGGTCTGGTCGGTCTCGGCGAAGTACTGGCGGCGCTCAGAGTGGCCCACAATGACGTACTCCACGCCCAGATCTACCAGCATGTCAGCGCTGATCTCGCCGGTAAAAGCGCCGGACTTCTCAAAGTGAACATTCTCAGCACCCACATGGATGTTGGTGCCCTTGGTCTTTTCCACAGCGGTGACCAGATCGGTATACGGGGTGCAGATAACCACCTCGCAGCCTGCGTCCTGCACGGCGGGGACCAGCTCGTCCACCAGAAC
>ENA-OPYU01000302-OPYU01000302.1-human-gut-metagenome-genome-assembly--contig:-NODE-302-length-19820-cov-3.794496_pt1 | contig 19820 bp, 19 predicted proteins | sample MGYA00242637_ERZ504482 | MGnify/ENA primary metagenome ERZ504482 (study PRJEB26092, sample SAMD00036237) | human gut metagenome | host: Homo sapiens | study: EMG produced TPA metagenomics assembly of... | reverse complement strand
CATCATAAGTCCCAGTTGTGCAATAAGGGCAGAGAATGTAAAGGTTCCCACCATAACAAGCGCTGCAATCAGCAACATTTTCCATCCCTGTTTTGCAAACTCTTTTAACTGGTCGCTTATGGAAATTCCGGCATACGCGCCTACCATGGTAAGGGGCGCAGTAAAATTAATCTTTCCTGCTGCTTCAATAACAAAGTCCCTGACAGGAGACAGAGGACAGGCCAGCAAAAGTCCAAGAAGAGAACAATAAGCAACCACCGGAAGCTTAACAGGCAAAAGTTTACTAAGCACCACTGCTGCCAGCGAAATCAGAAGCAGCACTGCAATTCCCGGCAAAGAATCTGCAAAGCCCACCTGAAATCCTACAAAATTGGCCAGTGCAATGCCAAGCCCTGCTACAATAAACATTACAATCCACTCTATGTATCTCATTTGTTCTCCTCCTTATGGGAAATTTTATTATGTACAGTGCTGATTTTCGGCTCCAGCTTTTTGTACAGCCAGTTGCACAGGGGAATTCCCAGGAAAATTGCCATGTAAATTCCATCAATTCCGGAAATTGTTTCACTGGCGCTGGCAAGAGCCGAAATCTGGTCTGCCATAGACGGATACATGGCTGACAGGCTGGCTGTTGCAGACGCCATCATAATACCGGCTCCTACTCCAGATGCCATACCCAGGGCATATGGATGAAAAAATACCAAAAGATGCAATTACCGTTGCCATAAATCCGAAGAAAATAGTTCCTATCATGCCGCCAATAATATAAACCGACAGACTTCCACGAGCCTCCGGTGAATCCGGTCCATACATATCCTGCATTAATGCAAGGTTTGTTTCACGATTAATGGAATGACAGGCTCCAATGGCTTCTCTCTTTAAGCCAAAAAACAGGGCAATCGGTAAAGACAGAAAAATTGTTCCCAAAATTTCCCAACTCCTGAAGTAAAAGCGCCGGACCTGCGGAAAGAATCGTTTCAAAACTGGCGCCTGCATTGATACCCAGCTTGGCAATAAAGGGGCAAATACATACAATAACCAGCTTTGATGCAGCTTTTACCTGTGGCTTCTTAAAAATTTTCAATACCTGGGGACCTGACAGGATTCCATGAGAATCGAATAAAAAATAGGAAATAGAATCAAAGTTCCCGGCCCTATGGGCACTTTAATCTGTCCTATAGAATCAGCAATTACAATAAATAAAAATGCGGCGAGATAAATCTTCCATTCTTTTTTCAGGCGCTCACCAATACCTGTATAAAGGAATTTCTCCTGCTTCATAACGTTCTCCTTCTTGGCAGATATTTGTATTAACATCCCAGATTTTACTAAAGGCGCCTTCTGGAAAAAAAGGACAAATGGCTTATTTTGTGAAAAAAAGTGTGGTATAATGATTCTATTACTTATTTGAGGTGATTCCCATGACACTGGAAGATTTGATACAGGCTTATCCTGATGTTGCTACTTATTTTACTTATATGCCACAGGAATTAAAATCCCGCTATACCATCCGCACTTTCCCTCCCGGAACCATTATTCACCAGAAGGACTATCCTCTTGACTACTTTGGTATTGTGTGCAGTGGCGACCACCGGGTGATTAATGAGTTTGAAAATGGCAATGTTTTTATGATTGAAAAAAATGAACCCATAGATTTTATAGGTGAAGTTACCATTCTGGCGGAAAAAGAAAAAACTTCTGTTACCATAGAAACCTTAACAGAGTGTGTGGTATTTATGATTTCCCGCAAGGATTTTGAAATGTGGATTGCACAGGATATTCACTTTTTGCGGTTAATTACTCACAAAAGTTGCTTATAAGCTCTACCGTTCCTCTTACAATCGTGGCGCAAAGCTGTTCTACCCGCCTAACTTTCTGTTATTAGACTATTTGCTGAAATATGCTTCCCTCCATCACATTGAGAAGACCGGTGAGATTACACTTTTCAAAACAAGGGAGGGTATACGGGAAGAATTAGGCATGACTGTGAAAACCATCAACCGCACCATTGCTAAATTAAAGGAAGATGGGCTCATTGGCACCCGCAAGGGAAAAGTAACTATGTCTTTGGAACAATATCAACGGGCCAAAAAAGAAATTGCTTATTATGTGAAATAGTTCTCTAACATTTGGAAGAAAATGTACATTTCCTTTCAAATGTGCTATTATGAAGAGCGAATAATAAAAATAGAGAGGTTATTTTTCATGATACAGTTGATTGAATCCATCAATGTTGCCATAAACAATTTTGTCTGGGGCGTGCCTGCTATGGTCTGCATTATTGGCGTGGGGCTGTACCTTAGTATCCGCACCCGTTTTTTGCAGATTCGTAAGTTTCCCTATGCTATAAAAACCACTATTGGCAGAATGTTCCGCAAACGTGACGCTTCTGATGGCGCACTGACACCTTTTCAGGCTGTTTGCACTGCTTTGGCTGCCACAGTAGGCACCGGAAATATTGCCGGCGTAGCCGGCGCGATTGCTATCGGCGGACCGGGGGCTGTGTTCTGGATGTGGGTTTCTGCCATGCTGGGTATGTGTACAAAGTTTGCAGAAGTTACCCTGGCAGTCCACTTTAGGGAACGAAACGCTGACGGGGAACTGGTAGGCGGCCCTATGTATTACATAAAAAAACGGTCTTGGGAAAAATGGCAATGGCTTGCTGTTTTATTTTCTGTCTTTGGTGTTCTTACTGTATTCGGTACAGGAAATGCCACACAGGTCAATACCATTACTGCATCCATTAATTCCGCACTGTTAAATTATCACATTATTTCTGAAGATTCTCTGGGGATATCCAACTTGATTCTCGGCATTCTTCTGGCTGCTGTGGTAGGTATGGTTCTCCTTGGCGGTATTAAACGAATTGGTCATGTAACAGAACGTCTGGTTCCTTTTATGGCGCTGTTTTACATTATTCTTGCTGTAGGTGTAGTTCTTTTGAACATCCAGAAAATTCCGGAAGTTTTCTATTCCATTTTTATGGTGCCTTTCATCCTGCTGCCTTTACTGGAGGTGTAGTAGGAAGCTTTTTCCTCAGCATGCAAAAAGGTGTTTCCAGAGGAATTTTCTCCAATGAAGCTGGACTTGGAACTGGTTCTATTGCTCATGCATGTGCAGATACAAAAAAACCGGTAAAACAGGGTCTGTTCGGTATTTTTGAAGTATTTACTGACACCATTGTTATCTGTACTCTCACTGCTCTGGTTATTTTATGCAGTGATATACCTGTTGCCTATGGCCAGGCTGCCGGAGCTGAGCTTACGATTCTTGGTTTTACTTCTACCTATGGGAACTGGGTTTCTATCTTTACTGCTATTGCCATGTGCTGTTTTGCTTTTTCCACCATCATCGGATGGGGTTTATATGGCGCCAGATGTATTGAATTTTTGTTTTCTTCAAAAATCATCAAACCTTTTATGGTTGTTTATTCTCTGGTTGCCATCCTGGGCGCTACTATGGATCTGGGACTTTTATGGAGCATTGCGGAGACCTTTAACGGGCTTATGTCCATCCCGAATCTGATTGCAGTATTCCTGCTTTCCGGTACAGTTGTGAAATTAGTGAAAGAATATTTTAATGGGGAAGGGGCTTCTAAATAAAGCAAAATCTGGCTGAGGAATCTCACAGTCCATATACAAAATACAGAAGATGCACAAGAATTGTTAAAAGAATATAGAAAACACAAAACAGATAAACTTTACGAATCTGTAATGGATATTATTATGAAAAGCAATTTCAATCTGTTTAAGGAGATGGAGACTATGTGTGAAGCATTGAGAGAATTAATGAAAAATTAATAAACCTGAACAGATTTGATGATATCGTCAAATCTGTTTCTGACAAACTGTACCAGAAAAAATCTTTTTGCGGAATTTCACCTCTAAAAGTTTCTTATCTTTAGTGGTCATTCCCAAATCTGTTTTTTACGCTTCAAATACCCTTTTCTCCAGAAATATCTCAGCTCCAACCCCAATATCACCGCTGCCAGCAAAATCACTGTCACATATCCATATTTCCAGCTTAGCAGCGGCATATTGGTAAAATTCATACCATACCATCCTGTCAGAAGAGAAAGAGGGAGGAAAATTGTGGTGACTACTGTAAGCACTGCCATGATTTCATTTTGCCGGATATCTATCTGCGCCTGGTATAATTCATGAAGCTGCAGGAGACTCTCACGGATATTTTCCGTATACCCATGCAGTCTGGAAACCCGACTGGTAAAAATATTCCAGTCTTCTGCCTGCTCCCTGGATATTAGCTCACATCCCCTTCTCTGCATGGTTTCCCCAACATCCGTAAGCTGTGCATAAAAGCCATGAAGCTTCATTATATTTTTTCGCAGCCGCATAAAGATTCCAGGCATCTCTCTTTTGGCGTCTTCCAAAAGCATATTTTCCAGTTCCATGCTCTTTTCTTCAAATTTCTGCAAATAAGATACTTCCCTGTCAATCAACCGGCTAAACAGAGCCAGTAAAATTTCTGTCTCCTGATATTCGGTTCTTTCTCCGCTTCCCATAGAAAAATCCACTTCTCCTGCTTTTTTCAGGAACCCTTCCAGGATGCTGCTATCTCCAATAAAACAAATTTTTCCTTTTTGGATATAATAACCGAAAGTTTCCGGTGACTTCTCCAGATTCTTTTTATCTGGAATACATACCGTCCCCAGGAGGCATTGCGAATAAACCTCCACCTTACAGTAAGGTATATATTCCAGACTATTTATAAACTGACGCTTATAGGGATATTCTCCCTTTAAAGCCGCAAACTCTTCCCTGCTTAAAATCTGCACCTGCACATTTTCTAACCTTGCCTCTTCCATACCAGCCTCCAACTGTTTCCTTTTTCTTAGTTTGTCCAAAATACAGAAATTCTTGCAGAAATATTTTCAAACCCCTGCTCTTATGATACACTAATCGGAAAGGAGGAATTCGTATGGAACATTTTACTCTGCCCCATCAACATGGCCAGTCCAAGGATCAGCTTATGGAAAATATGCCATCCACAGAAAACTTTCAAATTATTGCGGATGTTTTTAAACAGCTTAGCGACACTACACGAATCCGTATTTTCTGGATTCTCTGTCACTGTGAAGAGTGCGTGATTAATATTGCCGCCATGATGGAAATGAGCAGCCCGGCTGTTGCTCACCATCTGCGTCTGCTCCGTGCCAGTGGGTTAATCGAATCCCATCGTGATGGCAAGGAAACCTATTACCGCGCCAGTAAAAACAGAAAAGCCCAAACCCTTCATCGCATGATTGAGGAAATGATGGAAATTTCCTGTTTTCAGAAAAACATACCAATCTGATATACAGCAAAAGCGGAAAGCCAGGCAAGCACACACTGACCAACTACCATTGCTATAGCCCATTTGCCTCCCAGTTCTCTCTTTACTGAGGCAATGGCTGCCACGCATGGTGTATACAGGAGACAAAATACCAGGAGCGCTCCTGCTCCTACGGTACTGAGGCTACCCTGTAATGCTGCTGTGCTGCCAAACAATACAGTGAGAGAAGATACCACACTTTCTTTTGCCATAAAACCAGAAATCAATGCTGTGACAATTCTCCAGTCTCCAAATCCTACCGGAACGAAAACAGGAGCTAACGCACCTGCTGCCAGAGCCAGAATACTGTTCTGGGAATCTGCCACCATATTTAATCCGGTATCAAAGTTCTGCAGGAACCAAATCAGAATCGTTGCCAGGAATATAACTGTAAAAGCTCTCTGAAGGAAATCTTTTGCCTTATCCCACAGAAGATGCAATACATTTTTCCCTCCTGGCATACGGTAGTTTGGAAGTTCCATCACAAAAGGCACTGCCTCTCCCTTAAAAGCGGTTTTCTTGAAAATCAATGCCATCACAATTCCCATAACAATGCCAAACACATACAGCCCTATCATCACCAGCGCCCCGTGTTTTGGGAAAAAGGCTGCGGTAAAGAAAGCGTAAATAGGAAGTTTTGCTGTACAACTCATAAAAGGTGTCAAAAGAATGGTCATCTTCCTGTCTCTTTCAGAGGGCAAGGTCCGACTTGCCATAACTCCTGGTACTGTACAGCCGAATCCAATGAGCATAGGTACAATACTTCGTCCTGACAGCCCCAGTTTTCTGAGAAGTTTATCCATAATAAAGGCAACCCGCGCCATATAGCCGCTATCTTCCAACATGGATAAGAAGAAAAATAAGGTTACAATTATAGGAAGGAAACTGAGTACTCCTCCAACGCCATTAAAAATACCGTCAATCACCAGAGAATGCACCACGCTATTTACCTGAGCCGCTTCCATAGCATGATCTACAACATCTGTTAAAGCCGAAATTCCCGATTCCAAAAGCCCCTGAAGAAAAGCGCCAATTACATTAAAGGTCAGCCAGAATACAATCCCCATGATTCCGATAAAAGCCGGAATTCCTGTATATTTTCCTGTAAGGAAATGGTCTATTTTTCTGCTGCGTACCCGTTCTTTGCTTTCTTTTGGCTTAATAACCGTACCTTTACATACTTCTTCTATGTAATCAAAGCGCATCTGCGCCACTGCTGCCGCACGGTCCATGCCAGTCTCTTCCTGGGTCTGAATTGCAATATCTTCCAGAATACCCTGTTCTTTTTCTGTCAGCTCTAGTTGTTCCAGAATCTTGGTATCTCCTTCCATAACCTTGCTGGCAGCGAAGCGAATGGGAATTTCTGTCCTTTCTGCATGATCCTCAATGAGATGCATGACTGCATGAATTCCCCTGTGAATCCCTTCTTTGCGGTTACAAAAGTCTGTTTCTTCCGGACGTTCCTGATATTTTGCCACATGAATGGCATGGCGTATTAATTCCTCAATACCCTCACCTTTTGCGGCAGAAATAGGGATAACCGGTACACCAAGAGCTTCCTCCATTTCATTTACCAGCACAGAACCGCCATTTTCCCAAAGCTCATCCATCATATTCAGAGCCACGACCATTGGGAATCCCAGTTCCAGAAGCTGCATAGTCAAATAGAGATTTCGTTCAATATTCGTGGCATCTACAATGTTAATAATGCCCTTTGGCTTTTCCCGAATTACAAATTCCCTGGTGACAATTTCTTCACTGGTATAGGGAGACATAGAATAAATACCAGGCAAATCTGTAATTAATGTATTTTCATAACCTTTTATCACACCGTCTTTTCTGTCTACGGTAACGCCGGGAAAATTGCCTACATGCTGTTTGGAGCCTGTCAACTGATTAAATAATGTTGTTTTTCCGCAATTCTGATTTCCCACCAGGGCAAAGGTAAGAGTTTCACTGTCTGGAAGTGGATTTTCGCTTTTTCGATTGTGGAACTTTCCGCCTTCTCCGTATCCCGGATGATGTTTTTCTTTTTTTGCAGCCTTATTTTCTACTGTTTTCGGCTCATGAGCCTCTCCCACCTGGATGTTTTCTGCATCTGCCAGCCGGATGCTCAGCTCATATCCATGAATCCGAAGTTCAATGGGATCTCCCATGGGCGCATATTTTACAACTGTAACCTCTGTGCCCTGTATGAGCCCCATATCCAGAAAATGCTGTCTGAGAGCGCCGGAACCACCTACAGACTGTATGGTGGCTGTACTCCCAATAGGTAATTTACTAAGATTCATACTGTCTTTCTCCTGTCTTTTGTATTAGTTTTGTCTAACCCAAGAACAAAGGAGTTGCCGCATAACATGGTGATTTTTCTCACCACATTTTGCGACAGTTCCTGTACTTTTCCTTTTTCTGCTCTATTATAGCACTTTTTGTAGATTTCTGTAGTAGTTTTTTATAAATTGTGAACCCGAAGCGCCCGGATTGCATTTAACACTGCCAGAATCATAACTCCCACATCTGCAAAAATAGCAAACCACATATTGGCAATTCCCACAGCCCCAAGAGCCAGACAGCCAAACTTAATCACCAGAGCAAAGGCAATATTCTGGTATACAATGTTAAGGCATTTTCTGGAAATCTTAATGGCTTTGGAAATTTTCAGGGGATCATCATCCATAAGCACTACATCCGCTGCCTCAATGGCAGCATCTGATCCAAGGGCTCCCATGGCAATTCCAATATCTGCTCTGGTAAGTACCGGGGCATCATTGATTCCATCACCCACAAAGGCCAGTTTTTCCTTTTCTGTCTTCTGTTTCAACAAGGCTTCCACTTTTTCCACTTTATCTCCCGGAAGCAATTCGCTGTACACTTCGTCAATGCCAAGAGCTTTGGCTGCCTGTTCTGCCACTGCTCTGGCATCCCCTGTAAGCATAACCGTTTTCTTCACTCCTGCTTTTTTGCAGCCTGGAAACCACTTCCTCTGCATGTGGCTTTAACACATCAGAAATCACTATATGGCCTTCATATTTTCCGTCTATTGCAATGTGAATAATGGTTCCCACCTTGTGGCAGTCTTTATATTCCACACCCAGTTTCTTCATTAATTTGCTGTTTCCTACTGCCACTTCATGTCCGTCTACCTTTGCTACCACTCCATGGCCGCTGGTTTCCTGAATATCATGGACTCTGTTTCTCTCAATTTCCTGTCCGTAAGCCTTCTGGAGACTTTTGCTGATAGGATGAGAGGAAGCACATTCTGCCAGAGCCGCATATTCCAGCAGTTTTTTCCTCATCCATTTCATTGTGATGAATAGCTGTTACTTCAAAAAACGCCCTTTGTCAGAGTTCCTGTCTTATCAAAAACCACGTATTTTGTCTTAGACAGGGTTTCCATATAATTAGAACCTTTAATCAGAACCCCTTCCTTACTTGCGCCGCCGATTCCCGCAAAAAAGCTGAGGGGAATACTAATAACCAAAGCGCAGGGACAACTGATTACCAGGAAGGTAAGCGCTCTGTAAATCCAGGTTCCCCACTGGGCTGTACCGCCCAAAAACAGCATCTGCACCAGAGGAGGCAACAAGGCAAGGGCAAGAGCGCCATAGCACACTGCCGGTGTATAAATTCTGGCAAACTTTGAAATAAAATCCTCTGATTTGGACTTTCTGGAGCTGGAATTTTCCACAAGCTCCAGAATCTTAGATACCGTAGACTCACCAAATTCCTTTGTGGTGCGTATTTTCAGCACGCCTGTCATGTTAATACATCCACTGATAATTTCGTCCCCCTGTTTTACATCTCTTGGAAGACTTTCTCCTGTAAGCGCGCTGGTATTTAAGGTGGAATTTCCTTCCAAAACAATGCCATCCAGAGGAACCTTTTCTCCCGGCTGCACCACAATCACACTGTCAATTTCTACTTCGTCCGGGTCAACCTGTTCCAGTTTTCCATCCCTTTCAATATTGGCGTAATCCGGGCGGATATCCATAAGGGCGCTGATATTTCTGCGGCTTTTTCCCACTGCATAGCTCTGAAACAATTCGCCTATCTGGTAAAAAAGCATAACTGCAATGGCTTCATTATAATCTCCGCTTCTGCTGTAAATCGCCAGTGCAAAAGCGCCTACAGTAGCAATGGCCATAAGGAAGTTTTCGTCAAACATCCGTCTGTTTAAAATTCCCTTCCATGCCTTTCTCAGAATATCATAACCGATAACCAGATATGCCGCCAGGTAAAGGATCAGCCTTGGCAAACCTTCTAATGGAATGAAATGAAATACAATTACCATAACCGCTGCAAGGATAATCCGAATGAGCATTTTTTTCTGCTTTTTATTCATAATTCCTGTCTCCTCCCATAAATTTGGAAGGCTGCCACATGAAGAAGTTTCTCCTGGGGCAGCCCATTTTCTTTTTATAACTCAATTTCGCAGTCTGGCTCTACCTTTTTGCAGGCTTTCAGCACGTTCTTCATCACCGCTTTTGGGTCTTTTCCTTCTTCAAATTCTACAATCATTTTCTGTGTCATAAAATTTACAACAGCATTTGCAACGCCGTCTGTTTTTTTGCTTCACTCTCCATTAAATTTGCACAGTTCGCACAGTCCACTTCAATTTTATAGGTCTTCTTCATAAATTTAGTACCCCTTTCATCTTTTATTCAACGATTAAGCATTTGTTTAATTATTATGCTTTTAATATAACGGAAAAAAAGAAAATTGTCAATGCCTTTTTTTATAAATTTTCCTATGGTACAATGACTCTATCATACGAAAGGAACAGGTATATGAAATATGAAAAAATGTATGGTTTTTCTTCTTAGTGCTGTTATGGCATTTTCCCTTATGGGATGTGGCAACAATAAGGAACCAGATAAGGAACAGGGAACTGCCTCCAGTTATGAAAGCGCTCTGGATGTGTTAAATACTGTTGTAGATGCGTATGCAGAAGATGACAAGTTCCCTATGGGCGGCGGTGATTCTGAGCATTTGTCCATGGAAGGCCCTGCTGCCTTTGATGTTTCAAAAACAGAGGAATTAGATACTTCTCTTGGGCTTCCAAAGGAAGAGGCTGCAAATATTGATGACGCGGCTTCTCTGGTGCATATGATGAATGCCAATACCTTCACCGGAGCTGCTTATCATGTAACAGAGGGTACAAATATGGAAGATTTTGCCGAAGCAGTGAAAGAGCATGTTTTATCCAGGCAATGGATTTGCGGAATGCCAGACACTCTGGTAGTTCTCAAGGCAGACAGCGAATATGTCCTTACTGCTTTTGGGGCAGATGATTTAATAGAAACGTTTAAGAAAAATGCTGCCTCTTCCCTGGAAGATTCCAAGGTGCTTCTGGAAACTTCTGTTGTAGAGCCTTAGTCCTGGCGGGAGGTAACGGATGCTTTTTTCCAGTATTCCTTTTTTATATTATTTTCTGCCTCTGGCGCTGATTTTTTACTTTTTGGCTCCTGCAAAATTTTAAGAACACGGTACTGCTGGCTTTTAGTCTTATTTTTGATGGATGGGGCGAGCCGAAATATCTTTTCTTATGATAGTTTCTATTGGAGCTGGTTATGGATTTGGGCTTTTGCTGGAACGATACCGGCAAAAGCCTGCCGCCAGATGGATTTGCTTTTGTTCTGTAGCAGTCAGTCTTGGATTTCTTCTTTATTTCAAATATGCTGATTTTTTCCTGGAAAATATCAATGCTGTCACCGGACTTGAACTGGGACTTCTAAATATTGCCTTACCTATTGGCATCAGTTTTTATACTTTCCAGATGATTAGTTATACCGTAGACGTGTACCGCGGGGAACCTGCCCAGAGAAATCCTCTCCATCTGGCAACCTATATTGCCATGTTTCCCCAGCTAATTGCCGGGCCTATTGTACGTTATTCTCAGATTGCCGCGCAGCTTCAAAGGCGCACGCACTCTGTAGATTTGGCTGCCCTTGGTATCCGCCGCTTTCTCCTTGGGCTTGGAAACGAAAATTCTTATTGCCAATCAGCTTGGGGAACTGTGTAATGCCTTTCTGGTTTCCACAGAAAAATCGGTTCTCTTTCACTGGATATATGCCATAGCTTTCAGCCTGCATATTTATTTTGACTTTTCCGGGTTACAGTGATATGGCTATTGGTCTTGGGAAAATTTTTGGCTTCCATTTTGCAGAAAATTTTAATTATCCTTATATTTCTGCCAGTATCACAGAATTTTGGCGCAGATGGCATATTTCCCTGGGAACCTGGTTTCGGGATTATGTATATATTCCCATGGGTGGAAACCAGGTTGGCAAAGCCCGCTGGTTTTTCAACATTTTCACTGTATGGATGCTCACCGGCTTCTGGCATGGAGCTGCCTGGAATTTTGTCCTCTGGGGACTTTTCTTCGCCCTGCTGCTTGTGTGTGAAAAGCTGTGGCTTCTTCCTCATCTTGCCAGGCATAAATTTATCTCTCATGTTTATGTGCTGTTTTTTGTTGCTATCAGCTTTGTTTTATTCCATGCAGAGAATCTGCCACAGGCCTGTTCCCATATAGGCGGGATGTTCGGTATAGGAGGAATTCCTCTGGCGTCCCCTGAGGCAATCTATTATCTGAAAAGCTTTGGATTCCTTCTCCTGATTGCTGTCATTGGCGCCACCCCGGTATGCAAATATCTGTGGACTGTACTGGAAATGCGCCTGGCCAAAAACAAGGGATTCGCCATTGTCCTGGCTATTGCAGAGCCTTGTGGGCTGCTGTTACTGCTTCTTGTTATGACTGCCTTTCTGGTAGATGGCTCCTTTAACCCGTTTCTGTATTTTCGTTTTTAATATTTTCTTTTTTAAAATGGAGGAATTTTATAGACATGCGTAAGAAAAATAAAGTCATGTGTGTGCTATTTGCCTGCTTTCTGGGACTTGGCTTCTTCCTCTGCATCCTCTTTCCAAAGGAAGATTACTCTTACAGTGAGCGGCGCAAGCTGGCGAAAATGCCGGAACTTTCCCTGGATTCGGTACTAAACGGGCGCTTTATGACAGGCTTTGATTCCTATGCCCAGGACCAATTTCCTTTCCGGGAATCCTTTCGGAAGCTAAAAGCCTTCTCTGCCACAGAAGGTTTCAAACGGAAGGATAATCATGGTATTTATGAGACAGAGGGTTATGCTTGTGCCATGGAATATCCGGTAGATGAGAAATCTCTTGATCGGGCTTCCCAGCGTTTCCGTTATATTTATGACAAATATTTATCAGAGGAAAATAAGGTTTATCTTTGTGTGATTCCTGACAAAAACTGCTTCCTTGCTCCTAAAAGCGGTCATCTGTCTATGGATTATCCTGCTTTTGAGAAGGCTATGGCAGAAAAAATGGATTTTGCCCAAAATATCTCCATTACCCATTTTCTGGAGCAGGAAGATTATTATAAGACGGACACTCACTGGAGACAGGAACGCATTACTGACGTAGCTGCTTATCTGGCAGAATGTATGGGAACCAGCTTAAAACAGGACTATCAGCAAAAAACTGCTGCTTCTGATTTCCTGGGCGTTTATGCGGGCCAGTCTGCCCTGAGCCTTTCCCCTGAGCCCCTGTACTATCTTACCAATGACGCCATAGAGCAGGCGGTTGTCTGCAACTATGAAACCGGCAAAACTCAGTCTGTCTATGACCTCTCCCGCGCTGAGGGAAAAGACCCTTATGAGATATTTTTATCCGGGTCTGTTTCTCTGCTTACGGTAGAAAATCCTATGGCTTCCAGTTCAAAAGAACTGGTTTTATTCCGGGATTCCTTTGGGTCCAGCATTGCCCCCCTGCTTTTAGAAGGCTATTCAAAAATCACCCTGGTTGATATCCGGTATATTCACCCGGATTATCTGGAACAATACATGGACTTTACCGACTGTGATGTTTTGTTTTTTATACAGCACTTTGGTCTTAAATAACAGTGACACTCTGAAATAATCTTACTCCTTTGCGGGAATGGTTTTCACTCCAAAGAGGAAGTAGAGAACATGAAACACCCAGACGCCAATAAGAACCATGCGTCCAATAAGTACTTGATGCATGAAAGCAAAACTGACCGCCATAATCAAGGTTACAGTGACCATGATTCTGATTTTGGTCTGTCTGGTCATGCCCCTTCCTGCCACGTAGCTTTCCAGATTTTTCCTGTAAAGGCTGGTTCCAAGGAACCAGTTGTGAAGTTTCTCAGAACTTCTGGCAAAGCATATGGCAGCCAGAAGGAGGAAAGGCACTGCCGGCAGCAAAGGCAGAACTGCCCCCAAAGCGCCAAGCGCCAGAGAAATACTGCCTATTGCCATATAACTGATTTTTTTCACATTCATTAACTCATCCTCCCGTGTTCTACAGAATATACTCTGTCTGCAATTCCCATGGTAGATTTTCTGTGAGATACCAGCACCACGGTTTTTCCTTTGCGTTCTTCATAAAGGGATTTCAAAATCACTGCCTCATTTAAACTATCCAGATTGGAGGTTGGCTCATCCAGCAGCATAAACGGCGCGTCATGAAGAAAGGCTCTGGCCAGTCCCAGTCTCTGTTTCTCTCCTCCTGACAAGGTATCTCCAAGCTCTCCCACCAAAGTATCATATCCCTTTGGCAGACTCATAATAAAATCGTGTACAGAAGCCTTTTTGCAGGCTTGTTCCAGCTCCTCCTGGGAGGCATCTGGTTTGGCTATCCTCAAATTATCAGCAATACTGTCATGAAACAGATGGGTTTCCTGAGTCATAAAACTCTCCATATCCCGCAGATTTGCAGTGTTTATCTTGTCCACAGAGCAGCCGGAAATCTTCACTTCACCTTTCCCGGTCTCCCAAAACCGCATAAACAGCTTCAATAGTGTAGACTTTCCACTTCCGCTTTTTCCCTGAATCCCAACAACCGCGCCTCTTGGAATGTCCAGAGAAACCTTATGCAAAATCTCTTCCTGCCCATAAGAAAAACTTACTTTTTCTGCCCCTGCGCCAGAAAATTCTATGGTCTCCCTTCCCTTGATTTCTTCTGTCACAGGAAGTTCTTCCAAAATATCCAGCACCCTGTTGCCCGCTGCAAAAGTATTTTGCAAGGTACTGCCAAGAGCCGCCAGGGCAACTACAGGTCCAAAGCTGCTCATTAAGGTCAACGTGGAAATCACCACGCCTTCAAACTCTACCATTCCATTCCAAAACAGCCAGGCAGAAACAAAAAGCATTGCCAGGTCTGCCACCCAGATAACCGTATTCGTCACCGCTGTATTCCACCCGGAAAGCTTTTTCATCCTGGCTTCTTCTATACAGAGGGCTTCTGTTTGCTCCCTCATTTCCTTCATCCTTTTATCTCCTGCATGATACTGAAGAATTTCCGGCAGCCCTCTCAGACTGTCCAGGACAAAGCTGCTGAGGCTGCCACTCATAGTCCGAAAACGCATTCCTGCCTGTCCGTTAAGCCCAGACACTGCCATAGGAATAACAATTCCTACAATCAGAAAGAAAACCATTGCCAAAATCCCCCAAAACAGGATGATAACTGCCAAGAAACAGGCTGATTCCTGTACAAAACAACAGGGCTATCAAAGCCGGGGAAATCGTATGAGCATAAAACACCTCCAAAAGCTCAATGTCTGATGTAATAACAGAAATCAGGCTGCCCTTCTCTTTTCCTTCCAGCTTGGCAGGACACAGGCGGCGCAAAGCCAAAAACACTTTATCCCTTATAAGCGCCAGGAGTTTAAAGGCAATAAAATGGTTGCAGGCCTGTTCCCCATACCGCAGAATTCCGCGCATGAGGGCAAACCCTCCCATGCATATAAAAAGCAGAGTAATACTCACAGGAACAGGCTCACCCAGACCCGCCAGCAGGGCAAAGCCTGCAAACACTGTAATAAAAGTCGCACATAAATGTCCTGCCAGTCCCATAAGCACAGCCAGAACCATATATCCGCTTAAAGGTTTTACTAATCCTGACAGCTGTAGCATCAGCTTCCAGTGATTTCGTTTTTTCATGATGCCTTCTCCTTTCTGTAATCCTCCAGCTTCTGCTGGGTGTTCCATAATTTTGCATAGCTTCCATTTTGAGTAATGAGGGTTTCATGATTTCCCTGCTCTGCTATTTTTCCCTGTTCCAGCACATAAATTTTATCCGCGGCTGTCACATTGGCTAATCGGTGGGAAATCAGCAATACGGTTTTCTTTCCTTTCATCTGATAAATCTGCTCCATAATATCATTTTCACTCTCTGCATCAATATTGGAGGTTGCTTCATCAAAAATATACACAGCACTGTCATGCAAAAGCGCCCTTGCCATAACCAGACGCTGACACTGTCCGCCGGAAAAGTTCGACCCCTTTTCTTCAAGCATGGTATCCAGTCCCTGCTCACTTCTCAGGAAATCAGCCAGTTTCATCTGTTCCAGTACCTGCCAGAATTCTTCATCTGTTCCATCCGGTTTCGCCAGAAGCAGGTTCTCTCTCACTGTTCCTCTAAAAAGATATCCTGCATGTCCCACATAAGTAATCTGCTCTAACAGGCTTTCCTCTGAAATTTCAGCAAGCGGAACACCCTGCGCCCCTCCAAACAGAACCTCACCCTGATAATTCCGATTTTTTCCGTAAAGATAGATGCCAGTGTGGATTTGCCGCAGCCGCTTTCTCCTACAATGGCGACAAAATCCCCTTTCTTGGCCGAAAGACTGATTTGTTTCAAAATAGGACGCTCCTTTTCATATGCAAAAGTCAAATCCCTGCAGCACAAACCACTCTCTTGGGAGATTTCTTTTGTCCCCTTCACCGGCTCCGGCAAATCCAGCAATTTAAAAATCTTATCACTGGCAGCCATTCCGTTCATGGCAATGTGGAAGAAGCTTCCAAGTAAACGCATAGGCAGGAAAAAGTCTGCTGCCAGCAAAATAATAGATAAGCACTCACTTAGAAGAATTTCCCCGTTCAAAAACTGTCTCACTGCCAAAATCCCTCCAAGAGCAGCCCCTCCATACGCCACCAAATCCATAATGGTAATGGAATTTAACTGCATGGTCAGAACCTTCATGGTGATTTTACGGAAATTTTCTGCCTCCCGGTTCATCTCTTCCTGTCTGCGTTCATCTGCCTGATAAATTTTCAAGGTAGTCAGCCCCTGAAGGTTTTCCAGAAAGGTATCTCCCAAAGCAGTGTACTGCCCCCAATATTTTGACAGCAGCTTCTTCGCCCAGGTCTGAACCGCTGCAATGGAAATGGGAATCAGCGGCACGCAGCACAAAAGTACCACTGCAGAAACCCAGCTTACAGGAAGCAATACCAAAAACAGCGTCACCGGAGCCAGGACTGCATAGAAAAACTGGGGCAGGTATGATCCAAAATAAGTTTCCAACTGGTCAACACCTTCTACCGCTACCTGGACAACCTCTGAGGAGCGGACATTCTCCTTGTAAGAAACGCCAAGCCTTAAAAGTTTTCCATAAATTTTCTCACGCAAAACCTGTTTCACTGATTTTGAGGAAAGAAAGCTCATACGGCTGGATAGCACGAAACAGACCATACGCACCAAAATTGCCCCAATGGCATGCAAAGCTACAATAAGAAAAGTTCTCTTCTCTGCCCTGCCATAAAATAATTCCCCCAAGAACCATGTAACCATTTGCAACAGTATAATATTGGCCCATAAGGAAACCCACTGAACCGCCACATTGGCAGCAATATATTTCCTGGTGTGGCTCACTGTAGAGATTAGTCTTTTATGAATCATCACTGTTTTATCCTCCAATTTGTAGTTACTCTTTTAATTATTGATTAGTTAGTTAATCCATTCTTTAGTTAGTTTTCTCTAATTCATGTGGTAAAAAAATAGAACTCTTAAGTTCTTGTGAGCTTGATTCGTCTAGTTGACTCATATGCACGCGGTTAGCATCTTCTAACTGATTGATATTTTATTTATTTTGAGGGGATTTGTCAAGAGGGAGATTTCCAAAAATTAAAGGAAATGCGGCGTGGAGAGTTGCTGCTTTTTTGCTGCTCTTGGCTTAAAAGGGCAATGTGGTACAGAAACTTTGTTTTTGCCCCGCTGGGGACAAAAAATAGCATTCACCATTTAAAAAACACCCCAGAATTCTTGAAAATGCAAAAATCCGGGGCAAATACGCTCAAATTTATGTTTCTTTGCCCCATAACGGGGTGCTAAATACACTTAGGTGATATATTTACCCCATTCTTACGGATTGAATATGAATTTTCAGTGTATTTACCCTAGTTCTCCATTCCCTCATATAGCAAATCCTATCTCAACATCTCCCAATGCCCCTTATGGCTGCTTCCCACTCGCTTAATCACCTGTAATTTTTTCATTTTATTTAAATAATATTTCACTCTATCCACAGACCATCCAAGTTCCAAAGCCATTTCTCTTTGTGTCAATTCCGGGTTTTATTGAATTACTTTTAATACCTCTTTATCCTTCTCTGTGAATTGAAAATCTATGGTTTGGGTAGTTTCTGCAGAACTTGCTTTCTCCTGTTTCCGATACATATTCACCCTAAAATCACCATCGAAATCTATTAACTGTGGTTCCGGCAACCCATATTCTATACATTCACGAAGGATTCTTGGAATACTCTTTTCTCATCTTCTCAATCACACACGTATGCTTTTTTGTTTTTTTATCGTAATTAATTCCTGCCAGCAAAAGATTCCCACTGTAATCTTTTAGCGCTTCTATATACTGTTTTTCTTTAATTTGGCTAAATAGCTCCTTTGGCACTTTTATCCCATTTTAATTCAACCACTGCGGCTGGTTTATCTGAATGCAGCATTCTTGGAATAAAACATAAATCTGCAAATCCTTTCCCTGCCGGTACTTCACGAACAACTGTATAGTACTCTCTTGCAAAATAAAATGCCAGACTAATGGTACAGCTTAAAGAATTTTCATCATTGTACTGAAGAATTGAAATTTCTCTGTGTGCTTTATCAATCCCCCTGGCCACTGCCTCACCATCTAAATTCCACAGTGCCTCTAGAAGTTTTCTTGAAGCTTCTACAGAATCTATCACCTCATGCCAATTCATGGTACTGATAGCATTCACATATTCCTGTGAAACCTCTTTATTGGGGATTCTAACGCTTTCTTCCAAACTATTATAAGTCAAATATCCCAGATGTACCAGAAGAGTCAGGATATCGTCTTTGTTTGCAAAAGTAGTCATATCATTGCTGAACGTTCCTGTATTGATATGAATACTTTTTCCTGCCAGCATCTGTACTACATCACTCTTCAACCCATCCATATCCATCTGGATATATCGTTTTAATGCTTCATAGGTCTCTGTCTGATTCCAGTAGGTTCCAAATTTATGTCTGAGCATAGCTTCTACTACCGAATTTTGGGCTATACATAGAATAATGAGTATCACCGTTTTTCTCATGACTTACTAAGCCATATCCATCATACCATGCCTTTGCTTCCTGAAAATCCATTCCGTATTCTTTACATAATTTTTCTACCTCATCTTCTGTAAACCCAAAATATTCTGCCAGATTTCCCGGATCTGTCATGGAATACTCTGTAAACATATTCAAAGCAGAATGAGTTCCATAGTTTTTTAACGGGCAAAATCCCTGTCATATAGGCTAACGCTACATATTCTTTATCCTTTAACCACACTCTTAAAAAATCCAGATATTGTTTCTGTGCCTCCTGGTCTTTCTGATACTCTCTGAATAAACAATCCCATTCATCAATAAGAATTACAAAAGGTCGTTCTGTTCTTGAAAAGATATCTTTCATAACCTGTACCAGGTCTTTTTCATTTCTAAAGTGCATATCATGAAAATCTTCCAGAAGTTCAAAGAGCAAATATGATTTTAACATTTGGAGCATCTCCGTTACGCTATTAGTCTGACTTAAAACCTCCTGCATATTAACTTTTATCACATCATACTGATTTAGGTGTTTTTTAATAGGTATTGCACTTACTAATCTCTAGCTGCTTGAATAATTCTTCTGTATTCTCTTTTCTTCCATAGTAAGATGCAAGCATATCTGCTGCCATGGATTTTCCAAAACGTCTGGGGCGGCTGACACATACAAACCTTTGCATGGTATTAATATTCTTGTTCATAGCTTCAATTAATCTGCTTTTATCTATATAAATTTGTGAATTTAATTCCATTTTAAAAAGTAGAACTTCCTGGATTTAAGTAACTTCCCATATTCATGACCCCCATTCCATATGTTTCCCTGTTACATTTCTATTGTAGCAGATATTCCAAGTTGTGCCTACCAGATAATTTTGCACTTTCAACACAAAACAGAGCCGCCGCACGGAAAAATCTTAGTGCGACAGCTCTGTCATTTTACCTTTTATTCAGTTCTTATTTCCCAATAACAACCTTATCCAGATGCCAGATTTCATCTACATACTGCTGGATGGTTCTGTCAGAAGTAAACCTTACCGGAGCAGGCAGTGTTAAGAAGTGCCATCTTAGCCCATCTTTCTTCGTCTCTGTAAGCTTCCTCTACTTTTT
>ENA-OPYU01000301-OPYU01000301.1-human-gut-metagenome-genome-assembly--contig:-NODE-301-length-19820-cov-4.263190_pt1 | contig 19820 bp, 27 predicted proteins | sample MGYA00242637_ERZ504482 | MGnify/ENA primary metagenome ERZ504482 (study PRJEB26092, sample SAMD00036237) | human gut metagenome | host: Homo sapiens | study: EMG produced TPA metagenomics assembly of... | reverse complement strand
TTAGCGTTCATTCCGCCTTTAATTCTTGCCATTTTCTTAATCCTCCTCTTATTACATTTTTACAAATCTTACAGATATGGTTAAAACTTTCTTCATGATTTCTTTACATTTTGTAGACATCAGTAATTGTAGCCTGTCTGAGATTTCTTTTTCTCTTTGTAGACTTCTTTGTTAAGATATGGCTCTTGTAAGCTTTATTTCTTTTCAGTTTTCCTGTACCTGTTTTTTGAAGCGTTTTGCTGCCGCTCTATTTGTTTTAATTTTTGGCATGATAAATTCCTCCTTTAATGTACTGCCCTGCTGGACATATGTCCGTATTTTTTTATTTTAACGTTTTTCAGTTAAAACCATGCTCATGCTGCGTCCTTCCATTTTTGCCGGTTTTTTCAACAACTGCCACATCTTCAAGCAATGCCGCAAAATCATCCAGAATGTGTTTGCTTGACTGTACGTGTGCCATTTCTCTTCCGCGGAAACGCAAGGTAACCTTTACTTTATTTCCTTTTTCCGATGAACTTCTTTGCATTGTTCACCTTTGTATTCAGGTCGTTTGTATCAATATTCGGTGATAAACGCACTTCTTTTACTTCTACAGTTTTCTGTTTTTCTTAGCTTCTTTTCTTTTCTTGTCTGTTCGTACTTGTATTTACCGTAATCGATAATCTTGCATACCGGCGGCTTCGCAGTCGGCGCAATCTTTACAAGATCCAGATTTGCTTCAGCGGCAAGTTTCATTGCCTCTCTGGATGACATAATTCCTAACTGTTCCCATCCTCGCCAATCAGACGGACTTCTCTGTCTCTGATCTGCTCGTTAATCATTAAATCGCTAATGGTCGTATACCTCCGTCAAATGAATTTCCCTTAGGTTTCCCTTCGCACAAGCATCAAAAAAAGAGTGAATCTCATATCCACCCAATCTCACTACATAACAGAGCCTATACAGGAAACTTTCTGCATGTAACAATATCAGACCAATAGTCACTCACTTGTGCTATGGTGAGAGTGGATACTCTACTTTGTTTTTCGCTTTGCGCAAGATATAATTTACCATACTTTCCTGCTTCTGTCAACATCTTTTCTCTATTTTAAAAACTTTACTGCTTTTTCACTTTAATTCACTAATTTAACTTGGTTTTTTTCACTATCCATGGCATAATACCACTTAATAACAGAGCGCAATCTATTTTTAGTGTTCTGGCTAAAGTGAAAGAGTTGAGGAGGTTTCTATATGAAAACAAACAGAAGTAATTTTTCCGGCAAGATCGGTTTTATTCTTGCCGCTGCCGGATCAGCCGTAGGGCTTGGGAATATCTGGCGATTCCCGTATCTGGCAGCAAAATATGGCGGAGGTTCTTTTTTGATCTGCTACATCATATTAGCGGTCACATTCGGATTTACACTAATGGTAGCAGAGATCGCCATCGGACGCAAGACCGGTTTGAGTGCCATCGGCGCTTTCCAAAAACTGGATAAACGATTTGGCTTTTTAGGCATCCTTGCCGCAATCGTTCCAATCATCATCCTTCCTTATTATTCAGTAATCGGAGGATGGGTTTTAAAATACTTTTATGCTTTTATCACAGAAGGTGCTGCCACTGTATCCGGTGATTCTTATTTTTCCGAATTCACTGCAAGCACAGCATCCCCGATTCTCTGGTTCTCACTGTTCATTGCTCTGACAGCACTTGTCGTGCTCTTCGGTGTGGAAAAGGGAATTGAGAAAGTCAGCAAAGTGATGATGCCCATTCTTGCTGTTCTGACTGTTGGGATTGCAATTTATGTCCTGACCATGGACGGTGCCATGGACGGATTAAAATACTATCTGCTTCCGAATATGTCAAACTTCTCAGTCATGACCGTTCTGGCAGCAATGGGACAGCTTTTTTATTCCATGTCACTTGCTATGGGAATCATGATTACTTATGGATCCTATATGCCGAAATCTACAAATCTGGAAAGCTCTGTACGACAGATTGAGATTTTCGATACCGGATTTGCCTTTTTTTGCAGGATTGATGATCGTTCCATCTGTATTTATCTTCTCAGGCGGAGATGAATCTGCCTTGAATGCAGGCGCCGGACTGATGTTCATCACTCTCCCGAAGGTATTTGCAAGCATGCCTCTTGGAACCGTACTTGGAACCGTGTTCTTTATCCTTGTATTTTTTGCCGCAGTGACCGCTTCCATCTCTTTGATGGAGACTATCGTTTCCATTTTTATGGATAAATTCAAATGGTCAAGAAGGTTTACCTGCATCCTGGTCGCTGTTTATTCACTGCTGATTGGAATTCCGACTTCCCTCGGATTTGGAGCACTTGACTTTATCAAGCCTCTGGGAATGTCCATTCTGGATGCTATGGACTTCATCAGTAACAGTGTGCTGATGCCGATCGTTGCCGTACTGACTTGCGTCTTCGTAGGATTCGTGATCAAGCCGCAGGCCATCATTGATGAAGTAGAAGCTTCTGATAACGGCGCATTCAAAAGCCAAAAAAATGTTCACAGTCATGATCAAATGGATTGCTCCAATCTTCCTGATCGCGATTTTGATCAGTTCTATTCTGAATGCGTTTGGTATTATCACCATGTAATAAAAATCCCGCGGATTATTGCATCCGCGGGATTTCGCTGTTTCCTGGCAACTCGTTTTTTACCGTTTCTCTATTTACTTTCTTTTTGTTCTATCTTTTCTCACCCATACAGAATACAGCCACAACTCCCGGACCGGTATGACTTCCGATCACAGTTCCGATATTGTTGATCAGAATGTTGTCCACGCCCATTTTTGCACGTACACGTTCTGCCACATATTCAGCATCTTCCACACAGTCTCCGTGTGTGATCAAAAGTCAGATCATTTTCCCAGCCCTGCTCTGCCGCCATATCTACGATTTTATTCAAAGACTTTTTCGCGTCCTCTCTCTTTCCCGATCACCTGCAGTTTTCCCTCGTTGTCCATATGAATGATCGGCTTGATCTGTACCATACTGCCAAGCACTGCTGTCGCCTTGGAAATTCTGCCGCCTCGATGCAGGTGATGCAGATCGTCCACTGTCACATCATGACAGATATGCAGCTTATTCTCTTCCACCCACTGTACGACCTCTTCCATTGTCTTGCCTGCTTCTTTTAACTGCAGCGCCTTATGTAACAGAAGACCTTCTCCCATACAGGCACAAAGCGTATCCACCGCTACGATCTTCTGCTTTGGATATTCCTCACTCAGTTCCTCTGCAGCCATCCTCATACTGTTGGCAGTTCCGCTTAATCCAGATGAAAAACTCAGATGCAGCACATCTTTTCCTTCTTTTACAAATGGCTCCAGCATTGCCTTTGCTTCTTCCGGATTAACCTGGGAAGTCACCGACATCTTGCCTTCTCTGAGCTTGTTAAAAAACTCTTTTGCTGTCAGATCTTCCATATCTGTATACGTCTGCCCATCCATTGTATATTTCAGAGGAATCACCGGAACGCCTCGTTCCTTTAACCATTCCTTTGGCATATCCACTGTACTGTTCACTGTAATTATATAGTCCCGCATTTCCTTCATTCCTCCTGTTGTCTGATTTCCTTAATCATATCATTTTTTGGAACATTTCGCAAAATTTTTTTCATTTTTCGTCTGTATTTTAAAGCAGATCAAAGGTTCCTTTCCGGACATCTGATCTGCTTTTTCCACTAATTCAACTTGATATTCAAATAATTTCTTCCCGACAATGTCTTATTACATGCCAAAAAGGCATAAGATCAGCAGGCATCCGACCAGAAAACCAACCCAATCAAACAATGCCGTCAGTACCAGAAGCATCAGACGCATAAATTTCAGCGCATATCCCATCTCAAAATTGGGCTGCGTATAATTGGCTACTGCCACAAACGCCATATACAGCATCACTTCTGAATTGAACCATCCGGACTGTACCGCAAATTCTCCCAGCACCAGACCGGCGATCACACTGAGGGGCGTACTAAGCATACTTGGCGTGTTCAGCGCTGCGAGACGCAGACCGTCAATCGAAAGTTCCAGAATCAGAAACTGCAGCACAAGCGGAACATTGATCACATCCCGCACAGCCGTAAATTCAAACATACTGGGGATCCAGGACGGATTCATCATAAACAGCAGATATACCGGTGTCATAAACACGGTTAAAATTGTGATGATCAGCCTTGTGATCTTTAAATACATCCCTGTCACCGTAGGAAAATAGTAGTCATTTGCCTCCTCGATCATATCCAGAATGGAAGTCGGAAGGATCATGGCAGATGGGGAATTGTCCACCAGGATCACCACTTTTCCCTCCAACAGGCATGCCACTGCCGTGTCCGGCCGCTCGGTAAACTTGAATTTTGGAAACGGATTGAACCACTTTCTCTTGAACATAGCCTCTGCGAGCGTCTGCTGGTTCATTTTCAGGTCATCAATATGAAGATCTTCAATCCGCGACTTTACATTTGCTAAAAGCTCCTGATCCACCCGATCCGACAGATAGCAGATGGCAATATCCGTACGGGAGGTCTGCCCGGCTTCTGTCATCTCCATGATCAGATGCTCATCCCGGATCCGTCTGCGCATCAGCGCCGTATTAAAAACGATGGTCTCTACAAACCCGTCTCTGGATCCCCGAAGAGACTTATCCTTATCCGGCTCCTCCACACTTCTGGCAGGATACGTTCTGGTATCGATGGCAATGCACGATGCATATCCCTCAATAAACAGACAGCTTACCCCGGAGAGCACATTCCGAAGTACCTGGTCAAAATCAGACAGAACGTCCACCTCGATGTACGGCACATGGGTTTGCGAAAATGCCGCCGCATCCTCCGGCATATCTTCTTTTGTCACTCCCATAAACGAATCCAGCAGTTTCAGCATCGCTTCATCTTTCACAAAGCCGTCAATAAAATAAAGGATCGCCCGTCTTTCTCCAATTTCTATCTCCCGCCGGATCAGGTCAAAACTTTTCCCGATCGGCAGTGTGCGATCCATATACTCTATATTCTCCCGGAATGAATCGCTGATCTGTTTTGTATTTTTAATCACCATAGAATATCTGTCCTTTCCTGCCCGGACTGTATGCCCACACAGTCTCTGCAATTTGCATGTTATTCTATGGTCAGTTTGCCCCGTTTGGGTTTATTTATTCAAAAAGCCCGCTTTTTCCATCTTTCGGATCACCTGCTGCTGTCTTTGCCATGCCAAATCCGGATTGATCAGCGGATTGTATGCGCTGGGCGCATTGGGAATCCCTGCCAGCATGGTACATTCATCAAAATTCATCTCAATGGGCTCTTTTCCGAAATATCCGCGGCACGCCTCTGTCACACTGTTATAGCCATTCCCAAAATAAATGGAATTCAAGTACAATTCCAGAATCGTCTTTTTGTCATATACTTTTTCAATCTCAAATGCCATAAACATCTCCGCCACTTTCCGGCTTATCTTCTTATCCTGGGTAAAGAACTGATTTTTTGCAAGCTGCTGCGTGATCGTACTGCCGCCTTCCACATAGGCTCCTGCCAGGATGTCGTGGTACAATGCCCTGCAGATTGCAATGGGGTCGATCCCCGGATGCCTGTAAAAACGCTTGTCTTCCACTGCCAGTACGGCATCGATATAATCTTCGGGCAGCTGTTCCAGTGTTGCATAGTCTTCTTTTGTCTGTATCTGTGCTCCCATTTCCTGTACGCTCATTTTGTCCAGGGCATCCTGACAGTCGTCATATCCACGCCATAGCATGAACACACCAACGCAAAACAGACATGAAAAAAAATGAAAGAACACAGTCTCTTGATCCATTTCATACTGTAACCATCCTTTTTCTGAAGTAACTCCTGGTTTCTAAGTCCAGTATATAAAATTGAACTGTATTCTTCCATAATATTTTCTTACAATTTTCTTAAAATTACTTACATTTGTGTAAGATTCGATGTTTTTTATTTGGTAGTACTTCCAAAACCGCCGTTTCTCACATCTGTCACATCGTCATCCAGCGTGATTCCATATTCCACAAAGATTCCCTGCATAAAGCCTTCTCCCTGTGCGATATCAATGGTCTTCTCTTCATTTGTATCGTTGGTGATCTTGGAAAACATATGACCTTCATTGTCTGAATAAAAACTAGTCGCTGTCGATGATCCCCACTGTATTATTCAGCTGCAGACGGTACTTAAAGCCAAGTCCGCTTCTCGGATAACACTTTAAGACCCATTCCGGTTCCATCTCCACCCGGATCCCGGTCGGAATCTTGATTGTCTCGCCCGGCGCCAGGATCAGACGCACCGGTGCAAAGAAATCGTATCCTGCAGATCCTGCGGTTGCTCTTCTCGGCAGTTTGATAATTTCGTAAATCTCTTCATATTTGCTTCTTCATCCAGTCCAAACGTATCGATCCAGTCTTTCTTAAACTGCTCCAGACTTACTTGTGAAATTTTGCGATTCTTTTCATTGTCTCTCCTTTCTGTTCGGATTTTATACGTCATGCAGCACGATCTTTCCTGTATTCAGACTGTTTTGTACATCGATCACTTTCTGATTCGCGCTTCCTTTCCAGTGCAGCTTTGTATCCTTTTGTGCCGCCTCAAACTTGCCGTCTACGATCACATCCAGATAAGAAACGATCTCTTCATCCTGGATCTGACTCCACTCATATCCGGTGTACAGCCACTGGGTCTTTTCCGGAAATTTCTGCCGGATTTCTTTGGCCAGCTCTGTGATTTCTTTTCTGTTTCCCGGAAACAGAGGATCTCCTCCACTGTAGGTGATCCCGCTGATATAGCTTTTTTTCCAGCTGCTCAAACAGCTCTTTTTTTGCCTCTTCTTCAAACAGAAGTCCTCCATCCGGATCCCAGGTCACCGGATTCTGACATTCTTTACATCCGTGAGCGCATCCTGCCACCCACAATACTACCCGCAGTCCGTCTCCGTTTAGCATATCATCTTTTGTAATATTGTGATACCGCATGTTACATACTCTTCCTTTCTGCGATCTCTGCCATCTTGGCATCATTCAGCCGTGTATCTCCTTTGACTCTGGAATAAGAAAGATATCCGTTCATTCTCTCGATCTTTGTCAGATTGGTGCTTCCGCACACCGGACACACATCCATATCCAGTTCCTCATGCCCGCAGTCGTCACAGTAAGACAAGGAGAGGTTTACTCCTTCATAATATCCTTTTGCCATGGCGCGTCTTACCAGAGATTTAATCGCTTCTACATTGTAACTGATCGGATATTTGACATACTGGATCTTTCCTCCGTTGCTCAGATTCCAGAACCGGCCTTCCAAATCCTGTTTCTCGATCGGCGTAATATCCTCCGTCACATGGCAGTGAAAACTGTTGCTTACATATTCTCTGTCTGAAACGTTCTCAATAATTCCGTATTTTTTACGGAACTGCTGTACCTGAACTCCACACAGATTTTCCGCAGGCGTTCCATAGATGGCATACAGGTGTCCGTCTTCATTCTTGAACTCTTCTACACGCTTGTTGATATATTCCAGTGTCTCCAGAGCAAAGGCGCCATCCTCTGCAAGAGATTTTTTATTATGCAGCTGCTGCAGCTCATTGAGCGCTGTGATTCCAAAGGAAGCCGTCGCAGACTTCAGAAGCGGCTTGATCTTGTCATAGAGCCCCAGATTTCCGCCGTAGAAACCGCCCTCGCAGTATGCCAGCGGATTGGTCGATGCTTTCATCTCTCCCAGATAATCATAGGTTCTCTGATGCAGCTTGCGGATCAGATTCAGATAGTAATCCAGCACCTCAAAGAACGGCTTTCCTTCCTGCTGCGCTTTTGCATAGATCATCGGAAGATGCAGACTAATGGCTCCAATATTGAATCTTCCCACAAATACCGGTGTATCTTTTTCATCAGCCGGCTTCATGCCGCCTCTTTCATACCATGGAGAAAGGAATGCGCGGCATCCCATCGGACTGATGACTTTTCCATATTTTTTATAAATACTCGGAACATATCCGTCCCCTGTCAGGCTCAGCCAATCCGGATACATGGTCTTTCTGGAACACTCGATTCCCGCTTCGAACACATCTTCCAGCGGTTTTTCCAGGACCATGCAGGTTCTCGTCGTACAAAAATTACGATTTTCGGGAACAGCACCGGTTTTTTATGTCCGTCTTTTCCCTGTCCGTTCTTTCTCACTTCCAGCATCTTGATCGTTGCCAGCTTTCCATAAATGCTGGTACGGGTTCCGGCTGTCACTGTAATAAACGGATAGTCTCCGCGGCTGGAGGATACGGAATTGAACTTATATTCCCATCCCTGGAATCCCTGCTCCATCTCCTTTTCCAGATCTGCCCATGCCACTTTCTGCACGGTCTCTTCATCCAGACCCAGCCCTCTGTACTTTTCGATCAGCTTTTTATGAGATTTTTCTGCATACGGTTCTAAAATCTCGTCCACGCTTGGCACGGTAAAACCGCCATACTGCTGGCTGGCTGCGCTTAATACGATGTCCCCGATCACATCAAACGCCGTATCCAGTGTCTTCGGCTCGTTGTACCAGAGATTCCCCATCTCAAATCCGCCGCTTAATACATTCTTCACATCAAAAAGACAGCAGTTCATTGTATCTCTTCTTGCAGACATGTCATGAATGTAAATATATCCTTCCCGGATCGCCTGGATCTCTTCCACTGTCAAAAAGAAATTTTTTATAAAGCTCTTTATTCAGTTCGTTGAAGATCAGACTGCGCTTTGTGGATACCAGCGCACTGTCAGTGTTGCTGTTTTCTTTATCCCCGATATACATGATGGACTGGCTCTTTTTATATACTTCATCCAGCATCTGTACAAAGTCCTGTTTGTAATTACGATAATCACGATAACTTTTTGCCACCACCGGATTTACCTTTTCCAGGGCTCCCTCTACCACATTATGCATCTCTGCAATCGGGACGTCCTGAATTCCCAATGTCTGTACCTTTTCTCTACGAAACGACAGTATAGTCCAACTCTCATCTGTGAATTTAATGAGTGCACGGTACGCAGATTTATTAACAGCCACAACTACTTTCTGCACGTTAAAAATCTTCCTTTGTCCCGTCTTTCTTGATGACTCTGATCATACAACTTCTGCTCCCTTCGCTTTTGTTTTATCTATATTTAGTGTTTTTTATCACACAGGATAAACTATATCATGTGTCAGCAACGAATATGTTATCACTTTGAGCAGTCAGAGTCAATACGGAAACTTTCACTAAAAAGTCTCTCATTACCAGAGCATTTCCTCTGTAATTTCCTTGACAGCAAATGCACCGCACATTGCCATGGTATCTCTTAATTCACCACCTGCTTTTGCAGTATATGCACTCACACCCTGCACTCCCGCACCATATGCCGCGGTCACGAACGGACGGGCGATCAGTGCCGCATCCGCGCCCATTGCCAGTGCTTTAAAGACATCCGTTCCTGTCCGGATCCCGCCGTCCACAAAAATCTTCATCCGGCCATCCACTGCCTTCACAATATCCGGAAGAACTTCGGCTGTAGACGGACATTGATCCAGTACTCTTCCTCCGTGGTTAGACACCACAATCGCCTGTGCACCGGCCTCGAGAGCCTTTTTCGCCCCTCTGACCGTCATGATTCCTTTTAGAATAAATGGAATTTCAGCAATTTTCACAATTTCTTTTTAACTCTTCCACAGATTTGCTTCCCGCCGGCGGATTCAGATTCTGAAGAAACGGAAGCCCGGCCGCATCAATATCCATTGCAACAGCAAAAGCCCCTGACCGTTTGACCAGTTCCATTTTGTCACGAATCGTATCCATATCCCACGGTTTTACAGTCGGGATTCCCAGACCTCCCAGTTTTTGGACTGCCGCTGTGGCTTCCTGCATTACCCGTGCATCTGACCCGTCACCTGTAAATGCCGCAATTCCTCCTTCCATACATCCTGCCAGTAAAATTTCATTATATTCCTGATCCGTATATTTCTCCCCGTAATGCAGCTTCACAGCACCTACCGGTCCTGCAAAAAACGGGTAGGAAAACTCCTTTCCAAACAGAGTCACTGTCGTATCAGCCGGTTTCTTTTCACAGATCGTATCCATATTGATACGGATCTCCTGCCATTTCTGAAAATTTCGGATCGCCACATCTCCGATTCCTTTCGCTCCAGGTCCCGGCATTGTATTTTTGCACGCTCTGCCGTTACAGACTGCACACGCTTTACAGTACGGTCCGATACATGTCCTTGCCTGTTCGATCACTTTCTGATAGTCCATACTCGTCTCCTCCTCTTTTTTCTAAAACATCCCCGATTTCTCAAGCACTTCAAGAATTTCCCCGATCACGGGCAGATCAACTACCAGCGCCATTCTGATATACCCTTCTCCCGCGCTTCCAAACGCACTTCCAGGCGTTACCAGAAGTCCGGTCTTCTCCACAAGCTGCATACAGAAATCAAAGGACGACGCATAGCCTTTCGGAATCTTTGCCCACACAAACATTGTCCCCTGACTGTCCGGTACATTCCACCCGATCCTTCGCAGACCGCCGCACAGCGCACAGTTTCTTTTTGCATACTCCTGCCTCTGCTTTTCGATGAAATCGTCCGGCCCCGTAAGCGCCGCGATCGCAGCCTTCTGAATCGGCAGAAAGATGCCATAATCAATCTGAGAACGCAGCGTTTTAAACTTCTCTACAATCGCTTTATTTCCCACCACAAATGAGATTCTGGCACCCGTAAGATTATAGGACTTGGACAACGAATAAAACTCTACCCCTACCTCTTTTGCACCGTCAAAGGATAAAAAGGACCGCCCCTGTTCTCTTGTAAAAATAATATCCGAATATGCATTGTCATGGATGATCACAATATGATGCTCCTTTGCAAATGCGATCAGTTCTTCATAAAAATGATCCGGAGCACAGACACAGACCGGATTCAACGGATAAGAGACTACCATATATTTGGTTCTCTCCAAAACCTCTCCCGGGATATTTTTCAGATCCGGCAGATATCCGTTCTCCTCACGGATTTCATAATATTCCACATTCGCACCTGCCATGATTCCGCTCATTTCAAACAGCGGATATCCCGGATTCGGAACCAGAATGGTATCCCCGGGATCACACAATGCCATTCCGATATGCGCCATTCCCTCCTGAGATCCATAAACTGACATAATCTCATCTGTCTGAATCTCCACTCCAAACCGATGCGCATACCGGTATTGGACTGCCTCTAAAAGCTCCGGCAGATCTGCCAGTGCATATTTATAGTTCTCCGGATCTTTGCACGCTTCTATAAGTGCCTCCATCACATGCGGTGCCGGTGCAAAATCCGGTGTTCCCACTGACAGATTGAACACCCGTTTTCCTGCCTGAATCATCTCTTCCTTCTTGTCATTCAGCGCGGTAAAAATTCCCGGCTGAAACTGATTTACCATCGCTGAAAACTGCTGCTCTCTCATCCTGTTTCCTCCCTGTCTTACTTCTCCTCTAATTCTCTGATTCTTCTTGCACGTCTTCTTCTCTGTGCTTCCCGGCGCTTCCTTCTCTGCTTTTTCCGATATGCCACATAAGAGATTCTTGCTCCCACAAGAATCACAAACACTGCAGCGAGTACAAGCAGCACCTTCAAGAACAGCGGCAGTCCCTTCTGTTCGTTCTTCTCCACTGCCGCCACCTGTTTGCACGAAACTGCCGGTGCCTGAAATCCCGGCAGATATTCTCTTTCCAAGTCTACCAGCACTTTACCGTCCTTGATCGTAAGCGGAGCTTCTTTCCCTTTTGGAACACAGTCCCATAAATCTTTTGAAATCTCTACTTTCTTTCCATCAATAGTATGCACCCCTTTGGAAAGTACTTTTTTATATTCAAACCGTTCAAATGCCTGCTCCATAATCGCGTTTCCGACCAGATGACGGAGCTCTTCCCCAGTCTGATCTGACCAGTCAGACACACCCATCACAATCTCCACCAGACGCGTGTCCCCCCGTTTTGCAGTGGACGAATAGTTAAACCCTGCCGTATCGCTGGAACCTGTCTTCAAGCCGTCTGTGCCCTCCAGACCATACTTTGCCCCTTCCAGTGAAATCTGATATGATGTAAAATGCTCCTCATACGGTGTCCCCTCTTTTACGGTGATCTGGGGATACTTTGTGTGATTTAAAATATCCGGATAGGTCTTTATCAGATAAGTACACAGCATCGCATAATCTTCCGGTGTTGTAATGTTATCTCCATCAAGCGGCTGGCTCACCGGATGATACGGCTGCAGCAGATTGTTAGTAACCCCCACACAGTTGAAGTACTTCGTATTGACCATTCCAAGCTCCTGTGCCTTTTGATTCATACGCTCCACAAACCTGTCCGGATCCGACTCCACCATATCCGCAAGCATATACGTTGCCGCCGCAGAAGACGGCACAATGATCAGATCCATCAACTCTGCAACCGTATAACTGGCTCCCGGCTGCATTTTATTGTTGCTGAGCGCATACCTGCCTGCAATATCTGTATATCTTTCATTTACCTCTGCCGTACTCTCAAGTTCCAGATTCCCGGCTTTCATCTCCTCATATGCCAGAAGAATGGTCATCAATTTTGTCATACTTGCCGGCGGCCACTGTTTCTGTGCATTTTCCTGCCATAAAATTTGTCCGGTATTGATCTCCGTAATGATCGAACCTGCAGGCTGATACCGTTCCTCAAGCTGATAGCCCCTCTCTCTTGCCACATCCAGCGCACGCTGAGCCTGTACCTCCCCGGCCGGAATCAGACATCCCAAAAGGATGGTGCATAAAAAAGCACAAATCCCCCTCACATTTCTTTTTCTCATTCTCTTCGTTCCTCTCTCTGATTCCTCCTTAAAACGGTGTCCCCTCCAGATCATACGGCGTTGTCTGATATACATAATAATTCAGCCAGTTCGTATAAATGTTATTTGCATGAGATCTCCAGATCAGTTCCGGTTTCTGATCCGGATCGTTGTCCGGATAATAATTCACCGGCATCTGAATATCCAGACCTTTGCTCAAATCCCTCTTATATTCCGCATCCAATGTCATTCTGTCATATTCCGGATGTCCCATCACAAAAATCTGACGACCTTCCTCTGCCATACAGAGGAAAAGCCCCGCCTCTTTGGAATCTGCCAGTATCGTCAGTCTCTCATCTGCCTCCACCTGTTCCAACGGAATCTCCGTATGCCGGGAATGAGGCGCATAAAACGCATCATCAAATCCACGCACAAGCGGGATTCTTCTGTTTCTCACATGATGCTTAAATACACCGAACATTTTCTCTGGAAGCTGTGTCTTATCAATCCCATAGTGATAATAAATCCCCGCCTGTGCACCCCAGCACAAATGCAGCGTGGAAGTCACATGCGTCTTCGTCCACTCCATGATCTCTTTCAACTCATCCCAGTAATCCACATCTTCAAACGGAATCTGTTCCACCGGAGCTCCTGTAATGATAAATCCATCAAACTTCTGCTCCTTGATCTCTTCAAAAGACTGATAAAACTTATGCAGATGACTGGTGGATGTATTTTTCGATACATGTCCTGATACACGGACAAATACAACATCCACCTGAAGCGGTGTGTTCGAGAGAGACCGCAGTATCTGCAGCTCTGTATCCTCCTTTAACGGCATCAGATTTAAAAGCCCGATCTTGATCGGACGGATATCCTGATGTGCTGCCCGGTATTCGTCCATTACAAATATATTTTCATGCTCCAGTATCTCTTTTACCGGAAGGTCGTTCTGTACACGTATTGGCATAATTTATTCCCCTTTTTCTTCTTTCTTTTCTGTCGCCTCATCAACTCTTGCATACTCGCCTTCATTATTTACATAACCGAACTGGTCGTACGCACCGGTATCTGTAGGCAGCGTATGATTTTCCAGCTGATGGTTCACCAGCATTTTTACAATATAATAGATGACTGCAAATGTAGGAACTCCCAAAATCATTCCCACAAATCCAAACATTCCTCCGCCAAACAAAATCGAAAATACCACCCAGAATGCAGACAATCCCGTAGAATGCCCCCAAAATCTTTGGTCCGATGATATTCCCATCCAGCTGCTGCAGAAGAAATACAAAAATAATAAAATAGATTCCCATCTTCGGATCTGACAACAAAATCAGGACGGCGCTTGGAATTGCTCCGATATATGGTCCGAAAAACGGAATCACATTGGTTACTCCTACGATCACGCTCACAAGCATCGTATACGGCATATCCAAAATGGAAAGTCCGACAAAACACAATACTCCGATGATCGCAGAATCAATGATCTTTCCGATAATAAAACCGCCGAAGATCTCGTTGCTCTTGATCGTCAGATGAAGCACCATATTCGCTCTTGACGGACGCATGATGGCATATACAAGCTTCTTGCACTGGCTTGCAAACTTCTCCTTACTGAACAGCACATAAACAGATACGATCACTCCGATCAGTACATAGCACAATTCCTTGACAACGTTGATCACTCCCACTGTCAGATTCGACATCAGTACATTGACCTGATTGAGAAGGTCTGTACGCATCCATGTCTGCAGTGCATCACTTGCTTCTTTGAGGACTGCCTCTGCCATCTGTCCAATAGTCGATTGATCTGTACTCATCACCTCTGTCATCTTCCCGATAAAACGATTCAGCTGGCTCGGCACAGTAAGGATCATATCTCTTATACTGCGGTAGAGTTCCGGTATCATCATATTGCACAGCGCCACGATTAACGCAAACATTACAACGATTGCAAGCAAAATTCCTGCCCCTCTGGAAATGCCGCCCGCATTCTTAATGCGTGGAAAATTTTCTCTTGATCCAGGGTTCAAAATGCGTATCCACCAGCTTTACAATCGGGTTGAGCAAATACGCAATGACAAGACCATAAATAATCGGCTTTAACACCTGGTATATTTTCCCAAAAACTTCCGAAATATTTGTCATGCGCAATAATGCAAAATAAAACACGATAGCAGGCTAGCGATCACCACAAATATCCGTACGTCCCTGCTGATCTGATGCCAGAATCTGGATGTCTTTTTGCTTCCAAATGAAGGCTGCGACGTATAATAGTCATTCTCCTTTTTCCCCTCTTTTTCAGGTTTTTCTTCCTCTCTGTTCATATATGTATCTCATTCCTTTCTGGTTTTGCAAGTATTTCCATTATACCCCTGTAACAGGAAGACCGTCAACCTTCAAAAAAGCGATGCCCGGCCATAAAGCCAAGCACCGCTTCTTCTCTTTTCACTTCTTATCTGCACTGAAATGTGGCGCACTCTGTGCCGTCCTTATGACACGCACAGGAACCTTCCACGCTGACCTTTCCCGCTTCACATTTACACTGTTCATTGTACATGCAGTCAGTTGCTTTTACAATCGATTCCGCAACGATCCGAAGGCGCTGTCGCATGGTTTCCATATGCGTTCGTATAGGTAATTTCCGATCCCCATTTCGTGTTTTTCCGCTTCCTCAAGCATCGTCACAGCAGGTCTCCTTTGAAGCCTTTGCCTGAGAACCACCTACCTGGATGGAATCCAGACGGCAGAGGAAATCCTGATTGTGCATACATGTCTGTACTGTACATTTTAATTCTGGCATGATAATACCTCCTTTTTATTTACAAAATCAGTATCATCATGCCCATTTCCAATTCTTTTATCCGGATTTTCAAAAAAAATTTTATTTTTCTTCTTTTGTCACTTCACGGATTTCTTTTTTTGCAGTCTCTTCCATGATTGCAGCAATAAATTCTTCCAGACCTTTCTGTCCTTCATCTCCTGCAAATCGACTTCTTACAGAAACCTTTTTCTCTTCCTCTTCTTTTGCTCCCACAACCAGCATGTACGGGATCTTCTTCATCTGTGCTTCGCGGATCTTATATCCGATCTTCTCGGCACGTGTGTCGATCTCGGCACGGATTCCGGCTGCATTCAACTGATCCAGAACACTCTGTCCATATTCCAGATATTTATCAGAGATCGGCAGTACTTTTACCTGAACCGGTGCAAGCCATGTCGGGAATGCTCCGGCAAAGTGCTCGATCAGGATTCCGATAAACCGCTCGATGGAACCAAATACAACGCGATGGATCATGATTGGTCTGTGTTTTTCTCCGTCTGCTCCTGTGTATTCCAGTTCAAAACGAAGTGGAAGCTGGAAGTCAAGCTGGATTGTTCCACACTGCCATGTTCTTCCGATGGAATCTTCCAGATGGAAGTCAATCTTCGGTCCGTAGAATGCTCCGTCTCCTTCATTGACTACATACGGAAGTCCCAGATCATCCAGCGCACCGCGAAGTGCGTCTGTTGCCATTTCCCAATCTTCGTCACTTCCCATACTGTCTTCCGGACGTGTGGACAATTCTACATGATATTTAAATCCAAACAGACTGTAAACTTCATTGATCAGTCCTGCAACGCCTTTGATCTCGTCCTTGATCTGATCCGGTGTCATAAAGATATGCGCATCATCCTGTGTGAAGCAGCGCACTCTCATCAGACCATGAAGCTGTCCTGATTTTTCATGACGGTGAACCAGTCCCAGCTCTCCCATACGGATCGGAAGATCTCTGTAGGAACGCGGCTCCGCCTGATATGCCAGGATTCCTCCCGGACAGTTCATCGGTTTGATTGCAAAGTCTTCCTCATCGATCACAGTTGTATACATATTCTCTTTGTAATGATCCCAGTGTCCCGATGTCTCCCAGAGATGACGGCTTAACATAACCGGAGTTGAAATCTCCACATATCCGGCTTTTCTGTGAATCTCTCTCCAGTAATCCAAAAGAACGTTTTTGAGTACCATTCCGTTTGGAAGGAAGAACGGGAATCCCGGTCCTTCGTCTCTCATCATAAAGAGTCCCAGTTCTTTTCCGAGTTTTCTTGTGATCACGTTTTTCGCTTTCTTCCAACATGTTCAGATATTCTTCCAGCTCTGCTTTTTTCGGGAATGTCAGTTCCGTAGATTCTCTGCAGCATTTTATTTTTTCTCGCTTCCTCTCCAGTATGCACCTGCAAGGCTTGTGAGCTTAAATGCTTTGACATATTTTGTACTCATCAGGTGAGGACCTGCACACAAATCTGTAAACTCTCCCTGAGAATAGAAGCTGATTGTCTCATCTTCCGGAAGGTCTTCGATCAGTTCTACTTTATATGGTTCTTCTTTTTCTTTGAAATATTCGATTGCTTCATTTCTAGGCTTTGTAAACTGCTCGATCGGGAGATTCTCTTTTACGATCTTTTTCATCTCTTTCTCAATCTTTTCCAGATCATCTGCTGTAAACGGTGTCTCTCTGTCTACATCATAGTAAAATCCGTCTGCAACAGATGGTCCGATCGCCAGTTTTGTCTCCGGATATAATCTCTTCACAGCCTGTGCCATGATATGAGAGGCTGTGTGACGGAACGCACCTTTTCCTTTTTCATCATTGAATGTCAGGATATTGAGTTCACAGTCTTTGTCTACCACCGTTCTCAAATCTACCACTTCTCCGTCGATTTCTCCTGCTGTCGCCACTCTTGCAAGTCCTTCGCTGATGTCTGCTGCGATTTCAATCACTGATTTGCTGTTTTCATATTCCTTAAAGGAACCGTCTTTTAATATAATCTTCATAATCTCTCTCCTTTTCTCTTCTTTTTGCCTCGCCGGATTTTAAAAATAAACCCGTTCTCTGTCCGGATGCTCTCCGGACCATCCAATCTGAGGCATTGTCTCCAGACGATACATATCTTCTGTGGATATCTCAAATGAGAAGATATCCTGATTTTCTTTCATCCGCTCCATGGATGAGGATTTCGGCATTGGTATCACGCCATTCTGCAGTGCAAACCGCAAACAGATCTGTGCCGGTGATACATGATACTTCTCAGACAACTCAAGAATCAGCGGCTCTTCGAACACTCGTCTTCGTCCGATCGGACTCCATGCCTCCACAAGAATCTGGTTCTTTCTGCAATAGTCTACTGCTGCCTGTTGTGTATATCCAGGATGATATTCCAACTGATCGACCGCCGGAGTCACCTTTGCATTCTGCATCAGGTTCTCAATGTGGTGCGGCAGAAAATTGCTCACCCCAATGGCGCGGATCTTTCCTGCATGATACAATTCTTCCATTGCTCTCCAGCTCTCTAAATCCAGTTCCTTCCAGTTTTTGCAGTCCAACGTGGGCCGTGGCCAGTGGATCAGATACAAATCCAGATAATCTGTGTTAAGCTGCTCTAAGGTTTTCGCAAATGCAGCCTTTGTCTGTTCATATCCCATATCCTCTTTCCAGACCTTGGATGTCAGAAAAAATTCCTGCCTTGGAATCCTGCTCTTTTCAATAGCCTCTGCCACATATTTCTCCGTGCCGTAAACAGAAGCCGTATCAAAATGCCTGTATCCGGCACGAATTGCAGTACCGATGATATCCGCGCTGTTTCCTTCTGCGGCTTTATAAGTTCCAAATGCAGCACACGGAATCTTGACCTGGTTATTCAAAATACGATAATTCGAATTACACTCCATCTTTCTGGCTCCTTTCTCTTACTGCACAACCACGAGACCTCAAAATTAAAAAACGCCCCTTTTTGCATATCCTGCAAAAAGGGGCGAGATCATACTCGCGGTTCCACCCTGTTTGAACCGGTATTAAATACCGAAACCACTCATTTGTGATGATAACGGGATCACCGGGCTGTTTTCAGCCACTCAGAGGTAGTTTTCAAATGTTTCCGTAAGCGGGAGCTTCCAGCCTGCGACTCCCTTCTCTGTCTTCTTCCACATCCTACTCGTCTCGTCATTGTATTGAAATATTATATTCTCAACCTAATCCTCATTATAACATCACTTTTGTTTTGTCAACCAGATTTCTTTTTTACTCTCTGAATCCACAGCCACACAGCCGCCAAAAAACTCCCGTACCATATAGTTCAAAACAAAATCCGGTTACATCCTGCCGCAATTCCCGTCAGGTTCTCATACCCTTCACTTCGTCCGATCAAAAGTGCCCGAAACAAGTGAAAATTATTTGTCACAATTCCAACCGGTGTTTTCAACTCCTCCAGATAAGCTTTGCTAAACCGCAGGTTTTCCCTCGTCGTCCGCGACTGATCCTCCAACATGATCTGCTCGTCTTTTACCCCATGTTCCCGCAAATATTGTGCCATCGCATAAGCCTCTGAAACATCCTCACCTTTTCCCTGACCGCCGGATACGATGATCTTCACCGAAGAACAGACCTGATGATACAATAAAGCAGCATCCAGTCTTCTCTTTAATGAATCTGTGATCCGCTCTCCCCGGACCTGCGCACCAAGCACGATCAGATACCGGCAGTTCTTCTTTCTTCCAGGCCTCATGGCACGTACAATAAAAAACTCCACCGCAAGAAAAAAGGATCCATATTCCCGCCACACAGAAAAACAAAAGCTTTCGCGTCACTTCTTCTTTTGTCGCAGGAATCATCAAAAAGTGCCCGATCCCCGCCACCATCCAGAATCTGGCAAACGTAGAGTCCCATTTTCCGGTATAGAAACAGAGGATTCCATAATAAAAGAGAAACAGCGCCCCTGCCGTGATCAAATAAATTTCCATGCTCATCTCCTGTTCTTTTTCCGAAACATAAAAGGGAGACTCATCCGAGCTCCCTCTCATACGATATACTGCTATGCATTTCTTCCACAGCACATTTTATATTTTTTACCACTTCCGCATGGACATGGATCATTTCTTCCGATTTTCTTTCCTTTGCGGATCGTACCGGACTGTTTCTGCTCACGGTACAACTGATTTTTCTTTTCTTCATCAAAAATAGCATTCCACTGTGGCAGTTCATATAACC
>ENA-OPYU01000300-OPYU01000300.1-human-gut-metagenome-genome-assembly--contig:-NODE-300-length-19886-cov-2.217471_pt1 | contig 19886 bp, 29 predicted proteins | sample MGYA00242637_ERZ504482 | MGnify/ENA primary metagenome ERZ504482 (study PRJEB26092, sample SAMD00036237) | human gut metagenome | host: Homo sapiens | study: EMG produced TPA metagenomics assembly of... | reverse complement strand
TTTTGTATGACACTTCGGACAGTCGATCTCAACTTTTTCCGTTTTCCCCTGGGGATCCTGATTTTCTGTCCTGCAGCTGGGACAGGTATAAATATGATGTGCTTTTTCTCTGTTCCATCATAATTTTTTCTTTTCTGAACCACTGTCTGATTTTTGCTGTCATGGAAAGATACTTCTGATTTTCCGCATAACGTTTCTGAATGTTTCTGGAAAGCATACGAAAATATGTATAAATGATGGCAGCCAGACCCACGGTATTCAGAATCGCTCCCGTGGTGCTTCCATTACGGAAAAAAACAGAAGCCACAATGCATACCAGGGCAACTCCCATGGTAAACCGTGCAAATCCGTCCACACCATAGCGTCCTTCCATAAATTTTATAAACTTTTCCTTCATGTCAATGCATCTCCTGTCTTTACTTATCGTTCACTGCACACCTGAAAAATATAAAACTTCAGATAATAGGATTCGTCAGACGCCCATAAAATCGGATGATCCGGTGCCTGAGTTCTGTACTCTACCTGCCTCAGTCTCTTATGGGCGCTGCGCGCAGCCTGTCCGACTGTTTTTGTAAAAAGCTCATAGGTCATAAAATGTGAACAGGAACAGGTTGCCAGAAAGCCGCCGTCTTTTACCAGCTTCATGGCTCTCAGGTTGATCTCTCTGTAACCCCTTCACCGCATTTTTTACAGAATTTCTGGACTTTGTAAAAGCAGGAGGATCCAGAATCACAACGTCAAATTTTTCTCCGCGTTCCTCAAGCTCAGGAAGAAGCTCAAATACATCCTCACAGATAAACTTAACCGTACCGTCAAGTCCATTCAGCCGTGCATTGGCAGTGGCCTGATCTACAGCAAGCTGAGAGGCGTCTACTCCTGTCACTTCACTGGCGCCTGCAATTCCCGCATTCAGGGCAAAAGAACCGGTATGGGTAAAGCAGTCCAGCACTTTTGCATTTTTGCAGAGCTTCTGGATAGCCAGACGGTTATATTTCTGATCCAGGAAAAATCCTGTTTTCTGTCCGTCTTTTATATCTACCTGATATTTTACCCCATTCTCTTCGATTTCTACCAAAGTAGGAAATTCCGGACCGATAAAGCCCTTGTAAAGCTCCATTCCCTCCTGACGTCTTACCTTGGCATCGCTTCTCTCGTAAATTCCTCTGACAGCAATACCGTCCTCTTCCAGAACCTTTTTTCAGAAGTTCCAGTATCTGCAGCTTCAGGCGGTCAATTCCCAGGGCAAGAGACTGAACAACAAGCACATCAGAAAATTTGTCAACAACAAGTCCGGGAAGAAAATCAGCTTCTCCGAAAATCAGTCTGCAGCTTCCTGTATCTGTTACCTTTTTCCGGTATTCCCAGGCATCTCTTACTCTCTGCTCAAGGAATTTCTCATCAATCTTCTGGATTTTTCATCCCGTGTGAGCAGCCTCACTGTGAATTTTGGAGTTGGTATTAATAAATCCTCTGCCCAGAGGATATCCGTCAAAATCTCTTACCAGAACAATATCTCCATTGAGAAAGCTTCCCATCACAGAAGCTATCTCGTTGTCAAACACCCACATTCCGCCGGATTTCAAAAGACGTCCTTCTCCCTTTTTCAGGGTTACTACTGCCAGACTCATGTATTCTTCTCCTTTCGGAAACATATTTCCACTGTATTCGTCAGCATTTCCATTTATTGTAGCACACACAGTCTGAATTTTCCAGTATTTCCGCTAAGACACAAAATAATCACATTCTATGAAGGATGATATTCTGGCGTGACTTTTCCGTATTTTGTAAAAAACAAAAAGGACAGATCTGCTTATCCTAAAAATCTTTGTGGAATGTTTTGTTATACTAAAAAAGTTTGTACCTGAGATACTCTCTCCCGAAAATAAAAGACCCCAGTACTATTTCTAATACTGAGATCTTAATATGTTATCTTAACTCATATCTGCTCCTGGGCAAAACACCCTTTTGCCCGATATGGCACAGCCGCCATATGCAGGATTATTCCATTACTTCTTCCTGTGTGGTTTCAGCAGAAACGCTGCTCTCTCCATACAGATTTTCAAAGAATTTCATAGTGTCACTGTAGAGTGCCTGTCTTGTCTCCGGTGTTTCATTTACCAGAATGTCATCCTCAGCCGGATCCAGTTCCATACTGAAGATCAGTCTCATCTCTGCATTTACCATGTTCAGCTCTGCTGACAGATATATGTCTGTATCAGCCGGAACATAGCTCATTCCTCCGTCTTTCAGTACCTTGATATAGGATTCCAGTACCTTCTGAGTCAGATCTGCACCAACCTCCGGTGTAATTGTAACTGATGCCATGGCATCCTCTCCCATTACACTCTGAAGAGAAGCCGTATCTCCCTCATACTCTCCCTTACAGAAGCTTTTTGCCTGTTCAAAGGATGCTTTTGCTTCTTCACTTAAAGAATCTGTATTCAGAGGATCTTCTGCTGTATTTTCCTCCGGTGTCACACTCATGTCATCCTGGGCTGTTCCGTCAAGAACAGTTCCGTCCTCTGTGGCTTCCGGAATCTCCTCTGTATTTTCTTCCGGAGCTACAGCCATATCATCCTGGGCTGTTCCGTCAAGAGCGGTTCCGTCCTCTGTAGCTTCAGGGATTCCTGTTTCTTCATCAACTGCGCCGTCCTCGCCTTCCACAGCCTCTCCCATGGTTTCTTCCTGAAGAGACGGATCCTCTGTGGAGCTTTCTTTAATGTCTTCACCAAGAGCGTCCGGATCTACATTTTGTGTAATATCCTCCCATCTGTGCTGTCTTCATCCACGAAACCGTCATCTTCAACTACGCCGTCATCCTGAGCAGTTCCATCAAGGACCTGGTCATCTGAGGATTCTTTGTCCAGATTCTGCTGGATGTTTTCCAGAGTTTCCTTCATCTGCTCAATATCATAGCTCTGCTGTGCGATCTCCTGAAGAAGAGCGACAATTGTTTCCAGTTCCTCCTGGCTTAAAGTAACATTATTCTGAACAGCAATGTTGTTTACAATATTATAAATTTCATCTGCGTTCTGGATATTATCGCCAATGATCTGAAGCTTTGCCTGATTGATGATATTGGTCGCATTATCGTTTCCTACCTGCTGCGCAAGATCACCGGTCACCACAACCTCTTTTGTTGCAAGATCATTTTTTGGTGCTGTCAAGCTTCTGTCCGCTTGCGCTTTCGTATGCCATGATCACACCTGTCAGAGCGCCTGTTCCGGATACTTCATAAGGGCATGCCGCAACAGCTTCACAGTTGGTTACTCCTGCAGTAGAAAGAGCATTGGCGATCATATTTCCGGTTACATAATTCAGATTTGCAGTACGGACCTTGATTCCGCCTGACTGTGTAGGTTTTACATAAGCGCAGCTCAGGGTTCTTGTTCCGATCTGCTCCAGCGGGATATAATCTCCCAGATGCTCTCTTTCATCCTGATTGGTGATAGTAAGGATCTGAACCTGGCTGGCATCTGTTTTAAAATAGCGCATCATGGTATCCTTCTGATCCTGGGTAAGGTCTGCGCCAAGTGTTACAACTCTGGCTGAATCTGCCATAGCCGGAACCGCACCTCCGGCTGTCAGACACAAGCTGCAAAGTAATGCTGCGATCACACTTCTTTTTTTCATAATCCTGTCCTCCGTTTAATTAAAAGTAAAATATACTGAAACTGACATTCTGATATTCTCTGTTCCGTTTACAGTTTTGCGGAACCTGCTGTGAGTTTTATTATAACACACCTTCCGGCATATTTGTATTCCATATTTTCTCACGGCAGTTATATACCCTCAAAACTGCCGTTTCCCTTTTTGGCGCCATACGGCATTCATTTCCTGCTATAGAATCATCTGAATATATCAGAAAATCTTCCTGTTTATTCCATAATGTCCGCAACCCTGTGATAATATCTCCACTCCGCAGTCTGATCACTGTATTTTCGGATACACGCTTATAGTACTTCCAGAAAAACCCTGATCCTTCCTCCACAGACAAGCCCCTCCTCTTCTGCCTCCTGTCCGGACATGTCCTCAAGCACAAGACGGCTTTGGGGATTTTCCTCTTTCAGCATATGAAGACACTGATTCCGGATGCGGCTTTCCATACATCCGCCTCCGATCGTACCAACGATTCTTCCGTCTGAAAGTACTGCCATCTTTGTTCCGATTTCTCTGGGAGCAGAGCCCTGCCTTGCCACAATAGTCGCAAGAGCCTTTTTCTGCTCCGGATAGCTTTCCCCTGTCAGGCATGCCAGAAGTTCTTTATCATATCCGCCTGTTTTTTTCATACTGTTTTTTACCATAATCAGTTCTGCCACTATGGAGACTGCAATTTCCTCCGGAGTCTCCGCATGAATGGAAAGTCCTACCGGCGTATGGAGACGTTCTACCTCACTTTCCGGAAATCCCTCTTCCACCAGCTTTTTTTTCCAGAAGGATCCCGCGCTTCCGGCTTGCCATCATTCCCACATATGCCCGTTCCTTTTTCAAAATTGCAGTAAGGCAGATTCCATCATACCGATGGCCTCTTGTAACAACCAGAAAATAAGTATCACTGCCTCCGGGAATTTTTTCCAGGGCTGAAGCAAAATCATCACAGATTACCTGATCTGCCCCTGCCGCCCGGGCCTGATCCGCAAAAAACGGACGATCTTCAAGCACAGTCACATGAAACCCTGTATGTTTTGCCAGAATTACTGCCTGCTGCGCCACATGACCTCCGCCACAGATCACAAGCTTTCCGGGTTTTCCCAACAGTTCCACAAAAATCCGGCATCCGTCCGCTTCAATAATACTGCTTTGCTCTGTCTCTGCCAGCCGGCTTATCAGCTCTGGTGAAAGCCTGTCTTCTCCGCTTTCGGCCACAAGCCTGCCCTCAGTAAAAAAAGAGACGTTTTCCTGTATTTTCTCCTTCTATTACTGTGGCCAGCATATTTTTATTCTTCTCCATATGGTCTGCCATAATCTGATACAGTTCCTGATTCTTCACCCGTTTTCCCCCTTAATCATAATGCTGCACTTCACAAAACTGTGTACTTTATCCGTTTCTGTCTGTTGCATAACAGAAGGAACCAGTTCCTCTTCATTAAATATGATCACTATTCCCCATAACCTACTCAGAATACATCCCGGATTACCTGCTGTAAATGATCAAATCAAAAGGTACACATTCTCGTTGTTCTGTCTTTGCAGGATGCACATATATAGTTTAAAATTTATTTGTGTCCATATATTATGATTCTATTGCGCAAAATTCTGTACCGCCTTATTTAGCGATATCAAATTTTAATATTTATTCACTTACAGTTACCTGTTTATTTTATCATACATCCACTGAAAAATCAGTATGGAATGTACGACTTTCCCGGCAGACAAAAAAGGATCCCGGATTCTTTGCGAACCCCTGATCCTTCTTTTTACAGGCTGTGGTTTCACAGCCTCTTTTCTGAAATTTCTGTTACTGTAAGAAATGTAAACAGCAGCTTATCTCTACTCCAGTATATGTTCCCTTCCCTGGGCGATCATTGTTCGTACATGGTCGTCCGCCAGAGAATAAAACATGGATTTTCCTTCTCTTCTGTTCTTTACCAGACGGCTCTGTTTCAGGATCCGAAGCTGATGGGAAACTGCCGACTGGGTCATATTCAACGCTCTTGCCAGATCACAGACACACACCTCTGTTTCAAAAGAACAAACAGGATCCTGATTCTGGTAGGATCTCCGAAAACCTTAAAAAGCTCTGCCAGCGAATCCAGTTCTGTCTCATCAGGCATTGTCTCATCCACGATTTTTAAAAGCTCCTCATGAATTTCCTCTGTATCACAGCACAGACTCTCTTTTGTTTCTGCCATGTAATTTCCCTGCCTTTCCTTTTATCATATCACATGCAGGGATTTTCTGCACGGGTATTATAATTTTTTTCACAAACAGCGCGCGAATGGCATTCAGAACTGCAATTACCATAACGCCTACATCTGCAAAAATAGCAATCCACATATTTGCGATTCCCACTGCGCCCAGAAGCAGGCACAGAATCTTGATTCCAATAGCAAAATAAATATTCTGGTAAACGATCCTCATACATTTTTTTCGCAATCCTTACTGCCTTTACTACTTTCAGAGGATCATCGTCCATCAGAACCACATCTGCCGCCTCAATGGCAGCGTCTGAACCCAGAGCTCCCATTGCTATTCCGATATCTGCCCTGGAAAGAACCGGGGCGTCATTGATTCCGTCACCTACAAATGCAAGCTTTTCTCTGGGGTTCTTTTTCTCCAGAAGCTCTTCTACTTTTGTCACTTTATCAGCCGGAAGCAGCTCACTGTATACCCGGTCTACTCCCGTTTCTGCTGCTGCCTGCTGAGCAACCCGGTCAATATCACCTGTCAGCATTACTGTTTCACGAATCCCTGACTTCTTCAGCTCTGCTACCGCGGCTTTTGCAGTTGGCTTCAAAACATCTGCAATCAGGATATGGCCTGCATAGGAACCGTCAACGGCAACATGGACAATGGTTCCTACCTGATGACACTCCTTAAAGGCAACTCCCAGCCGCTCCATAAGCCGACTGTTTCCGACTGCAACGGGAATTCCGTCCACTCTGGCTGTCACGCCGTTTCCGCTGATCTCTTCAATGTCCTCTACACGGGTACGGTCTAATTTCCTTTTCCGTAAGCTCTCTGGAGACTCCGGCTGATAGGATGGGAAGAAGAACACTCTGCCAGCGCCGCATATTCCAGGATTTTATGGTCTTCCATTACATTGTGATGCACACCGCAGACCTCAAACACACCTTTTGTCAGTGTTCCTGTTTTATCAAACACCACATATCTGGTCTGAGCAAGAGTTTCCATATAATTGGATCCCTTTACCAGTACACCGGCATTGCTTGCTCCGCCGATTCCTGCCAAAAAAGCTGAGGGGAATACTGATCACAAGGGCGCAGGGACAGCTGATTACCAGAAATGTCAGCGCACGGTAAACCCAGTCTCCCCACTGGGGATCCAGTCCCATAAACATCAGCCGGACAAGCGGCGGAAGAATTGCCAGCGCCAGCGCACTGTAACAGACTACAGGCGTATAATAACGGGCAAATTTGGATATAAAATTTTCGGATCTGGATTTCCTTGAACTGGAATTCTCCACCAGATCAAGGATTTTGGAAACCGTAGATTCCCCGAACTCTCTTGTAGTGCGGATTTTCAAAACACCTGTCATATTAATGCATCCACTGATGATCTCGTCACCCTCTTTTGCATCTCTGGGCAGGCTTTCTCCTGTAAGAGCGCTTGTGTTAAGCGTTGTTTTTCCCTCTGTGATAATTCCGTCAATGGGAACCTTTTCTCCCGGCTGCACTACAATGATACTGCCGATCTCCACTTCATCAGGATCTACTTTTTCCAGACTTCCGTTTCTTTCTACATTGGCATAGTCCGGACGGATATCCATAAGCTCGCTGATATTCCGTCGGCTTTTTCCCACTGCGTAGCTCTGAAACAGTTCCCCAATCTGGTAAAACAGCATAACTGCTGTTCCCTCTTTAAAATCTCCCAGACAGATGGCGCCCACTGTAGCTACTGCCATGAGAAAGTTTTCATCAAATACCTGTCTGTTTCTGATTCCCTTCCATGCTTTTAAAAGAATATCATATCCGATCACCAGATACGGAATCATGTACAGAACTGCCCTTAGATACCCCTGAACAGGTACCAGAGACAACGCTGCAACCATTATTGCTGCAATAAGGATACGAGTCAGCATTTTTTTGCTGTTTTTTGTTCATATCCGCACCTTATCCTTTCACTTATTACAGATAGATCTCACAGTCATCTTCCACTTTTTTACAGTTTTTCAGAACCTCTTTCATAACAGCCTTCGGGTCCTGTCCATCCTCAAATTCCACGTTCATTTTTAACATCATAAAATTCACAGTGGCATCTTTTACTCCGGCTGTTCTTTTTGCAGCCTCTTCCATTTTGTTCGCGCAGTTTGCACAGTCTACTTCGATCTTATAGGTTTTCTTCATTTTTATCTCCTTTTCGTTTACGTTTTATCATATGAACAGTTATTCATATGTTTGTTTATATTATATACAGGAAAAAGGAAAAAGTCAATTACTTTCTGTTTTATTTCACCGGTATTTTCAAAAAGTGTTTCTTCCTGTATAATAGTCTTATTCAAATAACTGATTACCTTAAAAAGGAGACTTCCATGGGTACACCTCTCAGGCATCAAAATCTTAAAAAACTGAAAACTCTTTTTCTTTCCACTTTATATATCAGTGCTTTTACCTTTGGAGGCGGATTTGTGATCGTGGGATTTATGCGCAGAAAATTTGTCCATGATCTTCACTGGGTCGATGAGGAGGAAATGCTTGATTTCGCAGCTCTGGCTCAGTCCTGTCCCGGAGCAGTAGCTGTAAATGCCGCCATTTTAATAGGCTGGAAAATCTGCGGATTTGCAGGAATGCTTACTGCTGTTCTGGGAACCATTCTCCCTCCTATGATCATTCTTTCAGTGATCTCCTTGTTTATTCCGCCTTTGCCTCCAGCCCTCTGATATCCGCTGTCCTTCACGGCATGGAAGCCGGAGTTACCGCCACAGTTCTGGATGTTGCCTGCGACCTTGGCATGGCAACTGTTAAAACAAAAAGCAGCCTTTCCGTTTTATTATGGCAGGGCTTTTGTTCTGAATTTTGTTTTTCATGTAAGCGTCATCTATATTATTCTGGCTGCTGCAGTCATTGGGACTGTCAGGCTTCTGATAATCCGGCGCTTTCACAGGGAGGTATCCAGATGATCTATATACAGCTTTTTTTGCAGCTTTCTGAAAATAGGACTTTTCAGTGTAGGAGGAGGCTATGCAGCCATTCCGCTCATCCAGAGTGAAATTGTAAACGGTCACGGCTGGCTCAGTATGCAGGAATTTACCAATCTTATCACGATTTCTTCCATGACCCCCGGCCCTGTGGCAATTAATTCTGCTACTTTTGTAGGACTTCGCATTGCCGGACTGCCCGGAGCTGTAACAGCCACTCTTGGCTCCATTTTTCCTGCCGTTATCCTGGTTTCCCTTCTTTCACTGATTTACAGAAAGTATAAAGGAACCACTGCCATTGACACAGTTCTCGGATGTCTGAGGCCTGCTGTTGTGGCTTTGATTACTGCCGCAGGCCTTTCTCTTAGCCAGACCGCATTGTGGGGAGAGCTTCCTGTGTCTCTCTCTTCTGTTGACTGGATCAACGCCCTGCTTTTCCTTGGAGCCTTTTTCATTCTCAGAAAGTGGAAGTGGAATCCCATTCTTGTTATGTGCCTTTGTGGGGCAGGCGGTCTTATTTCTTTTCTGGCCGGTAAGTTTTTCTGATATTTCATATTTTCTGAACAAAACAACTTCACGGAACCAGAATAAAACAGGCTGATCCTGTTTTCCCCTGAATCAAAACAAATAAAAGAGCTGTGTCCCAGGGCCACAGCTCTTTTATATTTCTTCTTGTATATATTTTTATAATTTTTCCATCAGTTCTTCCCTGCTGAAATTCACAAGTACAGTCAGGGCTACCGGAAAGGCAACCAGACCCAACCAGACCAAAAAGCTTCAGTCCCAGGAAAAGCGCTGCCAGTGTTGCCAGAGGATGCAGCCCGATCTGCTTTCCTACAATTCTTGGCTCTACCATATTTCTCACAACAAGGATCACCAGATACAGAATCAGTATCCCCACTGCCAGTCCATGTTCTTTCATAATCAAAAAGAATTGCCGCCCAGGGAAGAAGCACACCGCCGGTTCCCAGAACCGGAAGAATATCAAACACTGCAATACACAGGGCCAGAAGCGCCGGATAAGGCATTTTCAGAAGGAACATTCCGATGCACAGCTCTGTAAAGGTCAGAAGGAACAGAAAGCTGTAGGATCTGATATAAATAAACAGAACGCTTTTTTACATAGGATTGTCCTTTTTCCACCAGCGCTACCTGTTTCGGTGTCAGAAGCTTCTTAAAAAATGCAATAATTCCATCATAATCCCCAACAAAGAAAAAAAGTTGCCACAACAGTGATCACAAGCTTAATAACAAATCCCGGTACTCCGCTGATCCCTCCGGATATGATCTGTACAACTTTTACAGACAGACTGGATACATAGGAGCCCAGATTATTTGTCATTTCCTCAAAGGAATTTTCAATGGTATTTGCCACAGAAGGATGTACCGATGTCATGGACTCCTCCAGATAATTGGAAATTGTCTCAAATACCGGAACTATTGTAGTATTATAAAAATGCGGAACCTGCCGTATCAGATTTTCCACTCCGTCCAGAAACTTCAGACTGGCCCAGGCTGCCAGCAAAAGCAAAAGCCCGTAAAATACAGCACAAAAAACAATAGACAAAAGCTTTTTCTGCCTTTTTTTGATACCTTGAACTTCCTTACCGGTACCTGGATCAGAGCCGCTACCAGAAAAGCAATGATAAACGGCATCATCGGTGAAACCAGATATTTGCATCCGACCCATACAAGTACCGCAATCAGGGCATAAAATACAACGTTTATAATAAATTTTTTCTTTCGCTCCACTTTGTTTTCCATGCCTATCACTCCCTGACAAATACCGCCACAGCCTCCGTCCAGACTGTCTGACAGAACTGATCTACACAGCAGGCTTTTTTCCAGACGATAGCCTGCATGAAGAAAGGTTTCCATATCTCTGGCAAGACTGGTGGCCTTACAGGATACATACACAATCCTCTTTACCCCATAGGAAAGGATTTTCGGAAGCGCTTTTGGATGAATCCCCTCTCTGGGCGGATCCAGAACAATCATATCCGGCTTTACCTCCAGGTCATCAAGAACCTTCAGTACGTCTCCCGCAATAAAACGGCAGTTGGACAGCCCGTTCAGAGCAGCATTCTGTCTGGCTGCTTCCACTGCTTCTTCTACAATCTCCACACCGATCACTTCTTTTGCTACCGGCGCCAGAAGCTGGGCAATGGTTCCGGTTCCGCTGTAAAGATCAAAGACCTCCATGCCTCTTGCATCTTCAACATATGTGCGGACAATCGAATACAGAACCTCCGCCGCCAGGGAATTTGGCTGAAAAAAGGAAAACGTACTGATCCAGAATCTCAGCCCCAGGAGATTTTCATAAAACCAGTCCTGACCATACAGGATTCTGGTCTCGTCACTTTTTACCACATCGGAAAGAGAGTCATTGATGATATGCATGATCCCTACAATTTTTCCTTCCAGAGGCAGTGCAAGAAGAAGATCCTTTAAAGGTTCCAGATCATGCTCCTCCTGACTTGTAGTTACCAGATGGATCAGAATTTCTCCTGTAGTTACCCCTCTTCTCAGAAGCAGATGACGCAGATATCCTGTATGCTGCATTTTTTATAATAGGGTACCCCTTTTTCCAGAAAATAATCACGCACACAGGTAAGAATATCTGTCATGTCTTTATGGACCAGTTTGCAGTCGTCTGTATTTAGCACATCATAGGTACTTCCTTTTTTGTGAAGTCCCAGAGACAAAGGCCCGTCCTTATATTCATCTCCAAAAGAAAATTCCATTTTATTTCTGTAACAGAACTCTTCCGGACTTCCATGGATTCCCTCCCACACAAAATCTGCTTTTCCATTCAGGTCTGTCTGTCCTTCCTTTACCAGGACTTCCTCCAGAAGCTCACGAATCTGTCTTTCCTTCATATGAAGCTGCTCTTCATATGGCATTGTCTGGTACATGCAGCCTCCACACTGGGGAAATGAAGAACATACAGGCTCTCTTTTTTCCAGAGGTGATTTTTCCAGTACCTCCAGAATACGGCCCTGAGCTCTTCCTGAACGTTTTTTCTGAATAACAAAGCGGATCTTCTGACCAGGCATTCCGGTTTTTTACAAGTACTTTCTGATCCTCCACCATTACATAACCTTATTGGGAAAATCCACTTTTTCTATGATTCCTTCGTATATCTCGCCTTTTTTCATATAATGTCTATCCTTAATATCTCCTTTTCTGTGATTCTCAGGTATGGCATGTTTTTTGCCCAACGGACCTGCAAGAAAACAGCCCCGGTATCAACCGGAGCTGTCGGTTTTTATTCTTCCTCATCCTCAAAATAATCGTCAAAATCATCATCGAAATCTTCTTCAAAATCCTCCAGATAATCCGGAGCGAAGAAACGGTAAACGGCAAACGCGATTCCTGCTACTGCTGCCACAGCACCAATGATCGCCAACACCCAGAGGACTGTATTTTTCTGTTTGTCGTCTTCCTTTTTACTTAAACTGCCAGCAATTCTTCGATTTTTAGTATTCATATTCATATGCACACCATCCTCTCTTTCTTTATCGGCATCCATGCTGCCGTTACGCAGGTCAGACATCCGAATACTCTGCCCGCACTGTTTTCCTGTAAGCTATAGTATATCACTATCCTGTGGATTTTACCATAAGATATGTAAAATTTTAGATTTTCTTAAGTTATGACTGATTGTTATGAATTTGAATAGTATTCCCCTGTCTCCTATGCTATAATAATTCCGATTACATCGTGTACTCACGAGAAAGAGAGGAAAAGAGTGGAAAGACAAATTATCCAAGTAGAAGAAAAAGTACCTGTAAAACTGTTGATACCATTGAGTATCCAGCACATGTTTGCCATGTTCGGAGCTTCTGTGCTGGTTCCTTTTATGTTCGGAATCAATCCGGCCGTGGTACTTCTGATGAACGGTGTGGGAACGCTGCTGTTCATTCTTATCACAAAGGGAAAAGCGCCTGCCTATCTGGGATCCAGCTTCGCATTTTTATCCCCGGGCCTTCTGGTTGCAGACAAGTTCGGTTATGAATATGCACTGGGCGGATTCGTGGTTCTCGGAATCGCCGGAATGATCCTTGCACTGATCATCCGCCGCTGCGGAACTGACTGGATCAACGTTGTTCTGCCTACAGCCGCTATGGGACCTGTTGTGGCACTCATCGGACTGGAGCTTGCAGGAAGCGCTGCCAGCACTGCCGGACTTCTGGATGACAAAATTGACTCCAGAAACGTGATCGTATTTCTGGTGACTCTGGGAGTGGCTGTATTTGGCCAGATTCTTTTCCGAGGCTTCCTGTCTGTTATTCCGATTCTGATCGCGATCATTGCCGGATATGCAGCAGCAGGCTTCTGCGGCATTCTGGATTTCACGGCAGTAAAAGAAGCTTCCTTTTTTGCTCTGCCCAACTTCCAGGCGCCATCCTTTAATATTGAAGCGATCCTGACAATTCTTCCAGCGCTTCTTCTGGTTACCTCAGAGCATATTGGTCATCAGATCGTTACCAGTAAAATTGTAGAAAAAGATCTTCTGAAAGATCCAGGACTTCACCGTTCTCATTTTTGCAGACTTTTTCTCATCTACCCTTTCCGGTCTGGTAGGCTCTGTTCCTACTACCACTTATGGGGAAAACATTGGCGTAATGGCAATGACAAAAGTCTACAGCGTACAGGTCATCGGCGGAGCAGCCGTACTTTCTATCTGCTGTTCCTTCCTTGGCAAGCTTGCAGCCCTGATCAACACCATCCCGGGGCCTGTTATTGGCGGAATCTCCTTCCTGCTGTATGGAATGATCGGAACCTCAGGTCTTCGTATGCTGGTAGATAATCAGGTGGATTACGGAAAATCCCGGAATCTGGCGCTGACTTCTGTGGTATTTATTGTAGGCCTTTCCGGAATCGCTCTGAATCTGGGAAATGTAAAACTTACCGGAATGGTTCTTGCCTGTGTGGTTGCCATGATACTGAGCCTTGTATTTTATGTACTTGATAAACTGCATCTGACAAACGATCTGTAAAATATTTTTAAGGCGGTGATTTATGCCATCATTTATATCCAAAGTAAAGAAAAAACTCAAAAGTGGAGCCTGGTATCCATTTTATAATACTTTCTATGAAAAAGTTCCTGTTGACACAAAAGAAATTCTTCTTGTTTCACGAAGTGGCCTTGCGCTGGAGAGCAATATCCTTGCTATTTTAAAGGAACTGAATCAGCCGGAATATAAAGAATTTTATAAAGTCCTGGCTGTTCAGAAAAACAAAAAAGAGCAGATTCAGAAAAAACTGGAACGGTACGGGATCTCAGTAGATAAATTTGTTTACACCAGAGAACCCTCCTATTACTATCATCTGGCAAAAGCCGGATGGCTGATCAATGATACTACTTTCCCCGGCCGCTACATAAAAAAATGACGGTCAGACCTATCTGAATGTATGGCACGGAACACCGCTGAAGCGAATGGGACAGGACAATCCGGAAGAACGGTATGATACCGGAAACGTAATGCGGAATCTTCTTCAATCTGATTATCTTGTATTCCCTAATCTTTATATGGAAGAAAAAATGTCCGGAGCATATAATCTGAAAGAGCTCTATCAGGGGACCGTTCTTCATGAAGGCTATCCCCGCAACTGCATATTCTTTCATCCTGAGCAGGGTACAAAACTGAAAGAGCTTCTCGGATATGCCGGTACACAGCTGAGTATCTATATGCCTACTTTCCGTGGAACCTCCTCTTCTGTGCAGGAAGAGGATTATGTAAATCAGATAAAAGACTATCTGAACCGCGTTGATATACTGCTTCATGAAAATCAGATCATGCTGGTAAAGCTGCATCCATTTGTACAGAGCCAGTTAACATTAGATTCCTACCGTCATATCCGTCTCTTTCCGGAAGGATATGACACTTATGAAGTTCTCAATGCCTGTGATGTGCTGATTACTGACTACTCCAGTGTCATGTATGATTTTGCTGTTACCGGTCGCAGGATCCTGCTTTTGCTTATGATCTTGAATACTATCAGGGAAGCAGAGGAATGTATGAAGATATCTCTGATTACCCCTTCCCACTGGTACGTACTCCTGAGGAGCTGGTAAAAGAGCTGAATACTGATTCCGGACATCCGGATGATGCTTTCTCCCAAAAATACTGCACTTTCGAACAGACAAATGCAACCGAAAAATATCTGTCATCATGTTCTTCTGGGAGGAAAAAATTGTGAAAAGTACTCTATGCCCGGCACGAAAAAAGGAAAAAAAGTCCCTTATTTATACAGGCAGCCCTTCTCCCTAATGGGATTACCACTGCCCTTTTATAGCCTTATACATCATTTGGATCCATCCTCCTGTGAATACTATATTGTTTTCCGAACCCATTCTATAAAGGATCATCCGGAAAAACTTAATAATATCCCAGAGGGATACCATTTCTATCCACTTGCCACTGAGATGAATCTTGATATACTGACTGCTGCTGCTCAGATTCTTTATATGAACTGGGGGATTACAGCTTTTGGCATTGGCAAACGCCTTGATCACGCATATAAAAGGGAATGGAAAAAACACTTTGGATGTATCTCTTTTGACCATGCCGTTCATTATGACGGATACGGAAACTATATGATTGCACTTTTTAGTTATGCCCCGTGTAAAAAAAGCATCTGGGCCCATAATGATATGGAAATGGAAATTACAAAAAACATAATGTCAGTCGTCCTCTTCTCCAAAAAGCCTATTCAACCTATGATCACGTAATACCTGTAGGAGAGGATATAAGGGGCGCAGCAGAACGAATCGGAGGGCATCCAGAAAAATCCAGGTCATTTCCAATTATATGGATCTTGATCTCATTCGTTCTAAATCTGAAAAAACCACTTATCTTTGATAAAAAATACAGAGTCCACTGTTTCCATTGAAAAACTTCAGGAAATCCTGAACAGCAGTGATCGCAAGTTTATCAATGTAGGCCGTTTTTCCCCGGAAAAAGGTCATGAGAGACTGATCCGGGCATTTGACCGTTTCTGGGTAAATCATCCTGATACCTGGCTGATCATCATTGGAGGAATGGGAAACCTGTACACAAGTACCTGTGAACTGGCAGCATCTGTGAAATCCAGCAGTCACATTATCCTGATCAAATATATGAGCAATCCCTTCCCTGTCGTAAAAGCCTGCGACATTTTTCCTGCTGTCTTCTTACTATGAAGGCCAGGTACTGGTAGTTCCTGAAGCCGATATTCTCGGTGTTCCCGCAGCTGCCTGTGATATAAACGGGGCAAGAGCTTTTATCCGGCAGTACGGAGGAACGCTTCTTCCCAACAGCGAAGACGGTCTTGTTCAGGGAATGGAAATGTTTGTTGAAGGAAAGATCCATACCATGCATGTAGATTACGAAAAAAGAAATCAGGACATACTTTCAAAATGTGAAAAACTTTTATGGAATAGTAAAAACAGGAGGCTATTTCTATTATGAAATCCTATCATCAGAAATTTGTATCCGAAACGCCTCTGGAGGTTTATCCAACCGGAGAAATCTCCGGATTTCCGGTCAGTCCGGGAATGTTTGATCTGAACGGAGCTACTCCTCTTCAGAACGGCGTGAACTTTACCATACACACCTGTGGCGGAACAGCCTGTGAGCTTCTTCTTTTCCACCGTGAAGAGGAAGAACCTTTTGCTGTTCTTCCCTTTCCGGAGGCTTATAAAATCGGCGACGTATATTCCATGATCGTCTACGGTCTGGATATCCGGGACTTTGAATACGCCTACCGCGTAGACGGCCCCTGGGATCCTGAAAAGGGACTGCTTTTTGACAAAAAAATTGATTCTTCTGGATCCATATGCAAAGGCAGTTTCCGGCCAGAGGACCTGGGGTACTCACTGGGATCCAACCTACCACGCCCGTGTTGTAAAAGATTCCTTTAACTGGGGCGATATGCCTCAGTCCAAAAAGAACTCATGTGACCTTTATTACTTTACGAGCTTCATGTAAGAGGTTTTACCGTACATGAGTCCTCCGGAGTCCAGAACAGAGGCACCTTTGCAGGGCTGGGAAAAGATCCCCTATCTCAGAGAGCTGGGAATCAATGCCGTAGAGCTGATGCCTATTTTTGAGTTTGACGAAACCATGAATGCCAGAGAAATCAACGGGGAGCGTCTTCTGGAATACTGGGGGTATAATACTGTCAGCATTTTTTTGGCCCCCAATACAAGTTTTACCTCTGTCAATGAATACAACCGGGAAGGAACGGAACTGAAAACTCTGATCAAAGCCCTTCACGACAACGGAATTGAAGTAATCCTGGACGTGGTGTTCAATCATACTGCAGAGGGCAATGAACTGGGAAGAACCTTCTGTTTCAAAGGATTCGATAATAATATTTATTACATGCTGACGCCGGACGGAAATTACTATAATTTCAGCGGCTGCGGAAATACTCTGAACTGCAATCATCCGGTAGTACAGCAGATGATCCTGGAATGTCTCCGGTACTGGACGGTCAACTACCGTGTAGACGGGTTCCGGTTTGATCTGGCCAGCATCCTTGGACGAAATGAGGACGGTTCCCCTATGAACAATCCTCCTCTTCTCCGTACGCTTGCCTCAGATCCTCTTCTGCGCAATGTCAAACTGATCGCAGAAGCCTGGGATGCAGGCGGAATGTATCAGGTGGGAAGCTTTCCCGCAAGCGGACGCTGGGCAGAGTGGAATGGAAGATACAGAGATTCTCTCAGAAGCTTTCTGAAGGGAGACTGCTGGAGTTCCTGGGATGCTGCCTGGAGTATTTCCGGCTCCGGCGATCTTTACGGTATGTACAAGGATTCACAGGGTAGCAATTACGCAGGCTATAATTCCAGTGTCAACTTTCTGACCTGCCACGACGGCTTTACTCTGTATGATCTTTATTCTTATAACGAAAAGCATAATGAAAATAACGGCTGGGACAATACAGACGGAGCAAACGACAACCGAAGCTGGAACTGCGGCGCAGAGGGTGAGACAAACGATCCCGAGGTTCTGAAGCTTCGATACCGCATGATACGAAACGCCTGCGCAGTGCTTTTGTGCAGCCGCGGAACACCTATGTTCCTTGCCGGTGACGAATTCGGAAATACCAAGTACGGAAATAACAACAGTTACTGTCAGGATAACGAAATTTCCTGGCTGGACTGGACTCTTCTGGAAAAAAACCAAAGATCTGTTTGAATTTTTCAGGTTTATGATTTCCTACAGAAAAGATCATCTTGTTATCCGTAAAAAATCTTCCTGATGCAGTATGCGGCATGGACTCTATCCACACCCATAATGTAAACGCACAGGATATCTCCATTCCAAGAGATGCTTATACCTTTGCTGTAAGCTTTGCAGGATATGACCGTGAAAAAGGAAAAGATGATCTTGTATATATTGCGGTTAATTCCTACTGGGAAGATGTTTCCATCACACTTCCTGATCTTCACAAACGTGGATTCTGGTATCTGAGCGTCAATACTTACGGCGATGGACAGGGACGATAGTTTTTACCCTCAGGGGGCAGGAAATTACGGATTGACAGGAAATTTCATTATGAGGCCGAGATCTGTAGCTATTTTTACCGGAAGACCTTATTAAAACTGTACTTTATAACTGCTTTGAACATACCTCATAGCCATGATCAGCAGTTTCTGTAACAAGACAAAAAGTTCCCGATTTTCGTACAAATGAAAATCGGGAACTTTTTATTTTGTTATTTTTACCAGATCTCAGACTCTACTGCTGCTTTTTCAATGTTCAGACCTTTCATATATCTTTCCATAAATATATTAAAGCCTTCCACACCTTCCGGCTTTGGATCCAGAGTACTTCCCTCATTTCCGGCAAACACCCTGCTGTCCAGGAAGTCCGGAAGAGTCTCTCCCTCTTCTTTATTGATCAGATAGGAAGCCAGAAGAGCAATTCCCCAGGCGCCGCCCTCGCCTGCTGTCTCCATAACAGAAACCGGGGCATTTACAGCGTCTGCAAGGATCTGCTGTCCAACGCCTTTTGTTTTAAACAGACCTCCGTGTCCCAGAAGCCGGTCAATCTTTACCTGCTCCTTATCAAGCAGAATATTCAGGCCTACTCTCATGGCGCCAAGGCAGGTATAAAGATTGGTTCTCATAAAGTTTGCCAGTGTGAATCTGCTTTCCGGAGAACGGAACAAACAGAGGACGTCCTTCCTCAAATCCGGTCATATGCTCTCCGGAGAAATAACAGTAGGACAGAAGACCGCCGCAGTCCGCATCACCTTCCATAGCCTTGTTGTACAGTGTTCCAAACAGTTTGTTCATGTCCACTTCCATGCCCATAGCTTCTGCAAATTCCTTAAATACATTTACCCAGGCATTCAGATCTGAAGTACAGTTGTTGGAATGTGCCATGGCAACCGGATCTCCGGCCGGTGTTGTGACCATATCAATTTCTTTATAAGGTCTGGAAAGAGCTTTTTCCAGAACGATCATAGCAAAAACAGAAGTTCCTGCTGAAACATTTCCGGTTCTCTGTCTTATGCTGTTTGTGGCAACCATTCCTGTTCCCGCATCACCCTCAGGAGGACACATGGGAATTCCGGCCTGAAGCTTCCGGAAGGATCCAGAAGTCTTGCGCCTTCCTCTGTAAGACAGCCTGCGTCCTGTCCTGCCACCATGACCTGAGGCATAATATCGCGAAGCTTCCACGGGAAGCCATATGGCTCCACAGCTTATCAAACTTCTGCACCATTTCCTCGTTGTAATCTTTTGTTTCAGAATCAACCGGGAACATTCCGGCAGCGTCTCCGATTCCCTGGATCCTTTTCCCTGTCAGCTTCCAGTGGATATATGCCTCCAGAGTTGTCATATAATCAATATCTTTCACATGCTCTTCCTTATTCAGGATTGCCTGATAAAGATGCGCAATACTCCATCTCTGAGGAACATTATACTGAAACAGCTCCATCAGTTCCTCAGAAGCCTGTCCTGTGATATTGTTTCTCCAGGTACGGAAAGGAACCAGAAGTTCGCCGTCTTTATTAAACGGCATGTATCCGTGCATCATGGCGCTGACACCAAGCGCGCCCACGCTGG